>Ga0163150_10000050_pt1 | contig 203458 bp, 196 predicted proteins | sample OliLakLV19P2IB_FD_148628 | JGI IMG/M metagenome (GOLD analysis project Ga0163150, IMG submission 148628) | Freshwater microbial mat bacterial communities from Lake Vanda, McMurdo Dry Valleys, Antarctica - Oligotrophic Lake LV.19.P2.IB | ecosystem: Environmental > Aquatic > Freshwater > Lake >... | reverse complement strand
TCTCCCGCTGCGCATCGTCCAGCTCAATTGCCCTTGCCTTTCTCATCGCCGCCTCCAAAGTGCATCGTATACATCTTGGAGTCGGCAGAATATAAAGAGTTTCATTACATACGAAGCAGTACACTAGATCGCCTTGTCTTTTTCCAGCTTCCGAATAAAACCGTCATCGAAACCCAATTCGAGCAGGATCGCCCTGGTCTGCTGTCCCACCGCGGGAATTTCGTCCATTCGCGGCTCGACGCCGCGCATCGTCACCGGTGGCACCAGGGCCTTGATCTGCCCCTTCGGGGTATCCACCGCGCGCCAGCGATCACGCGCCTTGAGTTGCGGATGTTCCCAGAATTCCTGCATCGTGTTCAGGCGCGCGTTCGCGATCTGCGCCTTGTCGAGCCGGTCGACGACCTGCCGCACATCCATTTTCGCGAATGCACCGGTAATGACGGCGCTGAGCGCCTCCCGGTTGGCATGGCGGTGGCTGTTGCTGTCGAAGCGGACATCCGTTGCGAGGTCCGGCTGTTCCAGCACGGTGGCGCAGAATCCTGCCCATTCGCGCTCGTTCTGGATGCCGAAGAAAACCGTGCCGCTGTGGCCGGTGAGAAACGGGCCATAGGGATAGATGGTCGCATGCGCAGCCCCCGTGCGCGGTGGTGCCCTGCCACCGTAGCTCGCGAAGTAGGCCGGGTATCCCATCCATTCTCCCAGCGCCTCGAACATGGAAACGTCGAATGCCGTGCCCTTGCCGGTGCGCTCGCGCTGAAACAGGCCGGTCAGTATTCCCGTATAGCCGTACATGCCTGCGGCGATATCGGCGATCGAGATGCCGGATTTCGATGGCGTATCGGGCGTTCCGCTCACGGATACCACGCCGGATTCGCACTGGATCAACAGGTCGTAGGCCTTTTTCAGGCTGTACGGCCCATCCGGTCCGTAGCCGGAAATATTGCAGGCGACGATGCGCGGATTCTTTGCCAGCAGGTCGTCGGACGATAACCCGAGCCGGGCGGCGGCGCCCGGTATCAGGTTCTGTACGAAAACGTCGGCTTTTTTGACAAGACGATCCAGAACGTCCGGCGCTTGCGCGTGCTTGACGTCTAGAGTCAGACTTTCCTTTGAGCGATTGAGCCAAACGAAGTGAGATGACTGACCGAGGACGGTCTTGTCGTAGCTGCGGGCGAAATCCCCAACCCCGGGCCTTTCGATCTTGATGACCCGTGCGCCGAGATCGGCGAGCTGGCGGGTGGTGAAGGGAGCGGCAACGGCCTGCTCCAGCGAAACAACTGTAATTCCCTGCAGCGGCAGCATGTCGTAATTCGAATCCCGGAAAACCTACAGGCCGAAACCGGCGTCAGGGCGTATCGACAAAGGCGACGCCGATCATGGCATCCCGCGTGACCAGCGCCGCGAGTTTCTCCTCCGACCAGCCGTCGGTGCCACCGGGGCGTTTCGGCAATACCAGGTAGCGCATGTCCGCGGTGGAATCGTGCACGCGCACGATCATGTCGTCTGACACGGTGGTGCCGAATTCCTTGAGCACATCGCGTGGCTGGTTGATGACGCGTGAACGGTAACTGCGGCTCTTGTACCAATCCGGCGGCAGGCCCAGCAGCCAGCGCGGATAGCAGGAACACAACGTGCACACGATGACGTTGTGCACATGTTCCGTGTTCTCCACCACTACCAGCGTGTAAGGCCCCCGGTCGACGCCGATCGCTTCGCAGGCGGCATTGCCGTCGGTCAACAGCAGCTTGCAGTACTCGGGGTCGGTCCAGGCCCTCGCGACGACGCGCGCTCCCTGCAAGGGCGTGCGATTGTCCATGTCCTCGACCTGGCGGCGCACCTCGTCCGCGCTGAGGATGCCTTTGTCGATCAGCAGGCCGCGAACGGCGATCTCCATCGCGCGCCAGGTGGTGATGGTGTCGTCCTGGTCCGCCCGGATCGGATGCCGGTGCGGCTTGGCATCATCATGCTCGTGATGGTCGTGGTCGTGTGCCATGTCAGGCCGGCTCCAGCCAGTGTTGGAAAATCTCTATGTCCACGGTGTCGTCCCGGTTACCGGAATATGCCGGCCAGACTTCGTCCTGCCGGAAGCGAACGCGATACAACGGCTGCCGCGGCAGTCCGGAGCGGGCGTAGGCCAGCTCTTCGGGATTGCCATAGGTGCCGCAAAGTCGTTCGACCACTCCCTGCTTGCCGCGGATGTAGTAGGGGGTGCGCACGTGGCCGATCGGATAGGCAACCCTGACGGCGACCCGGTCGCCGGGTGAAAACCTGGCCGGCACGGCATCACTGGTGACCATCAGTTTGCTCGGCTTCCGCCATCTTGCGGCCCAGTTCGTCAACGCTGATGACGCCGCGCTGGATCAGCGTCTGCGTGATGGCATAAATCCAGCGTTCGTAGTAACTCATCTTTTCGTAGGCATCGACGCCGAGGCTCTCAATGTTGCGGCGAAGCTCGTCCACGGTAATGTGGCCTTTTTTCGACAGCAGGACCAGCAGCGCGTCCACCCGCTTTTCCCAAATCGCATAGTCGTGCTCGGTAGCCTCCACCGGACCCGCGGACAGGCCGCCCATGTCGTGAATGCCGCGATAGTTGCTCATGGATTCTCCGCAGGATTGGAATCGCCCTGCAATGGCACTGCAATGATCAGAGGGGACGCAGGCATTATAGTCGGCGTCAGCGCTGCTGCGAACCGGCGGCCGGGAGCGGTTGCGCCGGGGGGGGGCCGCAGTAGCCGGCACCGGCGCCCCGGGTGGGGTGGCCGGATTGACTTTGGCGCCGTCGGGAATCGTATTGGCGAGGCTCAGTGCGACGCGGGATCCTTCGTTCAGGCCACCCAGTATCCGGATCGAACGGCCGTCGGTGCCTGCGATCTCGATGGGAGTAAGTTTGATGTGGTTGTCGGATCCGACCAAGGCGACATAGTTTTTCTTTTCGCGGACGACCAGTGCCGACGCCGGCACTTCGACGTGTTCGGCAGCAGCCCTACCACAGCAACCCGGACCCGGTTGTCATTCATCGATCTTCGGGAAACCAGTACAGCAACCCTGGTTTCGGAATCATAGTTTCTTGAATAACGCTTATGCTAAGTCAGCATGGAAGCCGTTCAATACGAACGCGGCAGACCGAGCACATGTTCCGCTATGTAGGCGAGGATCAGGTTGGTGGAAATCGGGGCGACCTGGTACAGGCGTGTTTCGCGGAATTTGCGTTCCACGTCGTATTCCACGGCGAAGCCGAATCCGCCGTGAGTCTGCAGGCAGACGTTTGCCGCTTCCCATGACGCATCGGCCGCCAGCATCTTGGCCATGTTGGCCTGCGCCCCGCAGGCCTGGCCGGCTTCGAACATCGCGGCCGCCTTGAATCGCATCAGGTCCGCCGCTTCGACGTTCACATAGGCGCGCGAGATCGGAAATTGCACGCCTTGGTTCTGGCCGATGGGCCGGCCGAAAACCACGCGTTCCTTCGCATATGCTGTGGCGCGCTCGATGAACCAGTGGCCGTCACCGATGCATTCGCCCGCGATGAGGATGCGCTCCGCATTCATGCCGTCGAGGATATAGCGGAAACCTTTGCCCTCTTCGCCGATCAGCGTGTCCGCGGGGATTTCCAGGTTGTCGAAGAATACCTCGTTGGTCTCGTGATTCGGCATGTTGCGTATCGGCCGCACTGTGATCGCCCCGGCCGGCGCGCTGCGCAGGTCCATCAGGAAGACGGACAGGCCCTCGGATTTTTTGTGCACCTGGTCCAGGGGTGTCGTGCGCGCCAGCAGCAGCATCAGGTCGGAATGCTGGACGCGGGAAGTCCACACCTTCTGCCCGTTGACCACGTAGCGCTCGCCCTTGCGCACCGCCGTGGTCTTGAGCCGGGTGGTATCGGAGCCCGTCGTGGGCTCAGTGACGGCAAACGACTGCAGCCGCAGCTTCCCGGACGCGATGTCGGGAAGGTACTTGCGCTTCTGCGCTTCGGAACCATGGCGCAGGAGCGTGCCCATGATGTACATCTGCGCGTGGCAGGCACTCGAGTTTGCCCCGGAGCGGTTCACTTCCTCGAGGATGACCGAGGCTTCGGTGATGCCCAGCCCGGCGCCGCCAAACTCCTCGGGTATCAGCGCCGCAAGCCAGCCTGCATCGGTAAGCGCCTTCACGAATTCCTCCGGATAGGTGCGTGCCTCGTCCAGCTTGCGCCAGTACTCACCGGGATAGCCCGAGCAAAGGTCGCGCACCGCGGCGCGGATTTGCTGGTGGGATTCCTCTTTGCTCATATCCGTTTGCAGGGTCCCTGAAACAAACAAGGCTGGCGCGATGGCCAGCCTTGTTTACGGTGCGATTGCGCTTACTTGCCCAGCAGCTTCTGGAGTTCGCCGGACTGGTACATCTCCCGCATGATGTCCGCGCCGCCGACGAACTGCCCGTTGACGTAGAGCTGCGGAACCGTGGGCCAGCTCGAGAACTCCTTGATGCCCTGGCGGATGTCCTGGTCGGCGAGCACGTCCACGGTAGCAACGTTCTCGACACCACAGGCTTCCAGGATCTGCACCGCTGTCGCGCTGAACCCGCACATTGGCGCATCCGGCGAGCCTTTCATGTAGAGCACCACCGGATTGCCGCTAACCTGCTGCTTGATTTTTTCCTGAGCGTCCATGCGCAATACCTCCAGAAACGGAAGGGAGTGCCCGTTCCGGATTCATTCCCGGAGCAGTCACTCCCGTTGACCCGATAATCTTAGCGGCTGGGCCCGCTCCGCACAAGCCGCCCGCCCGCCACCCGGGGTATTCCGGCCAGGTCGGCAAGGCTGACCAGCTTGCCGAAACCCGCGCCGAGCAAGAGGTCTCTGCAGGCTTCAGCCTGGTCGTAACCATGCTCGAACAGCAACCAGCCGCCGGGATTGAGGTAGTCGGACGCCTCGCCGACGATGTGGCGGATTTCGTCCAGGCCGTCCTTCCCGGCTGTCAGCGCCATCGAGGGCTCGAACCGCAGGTCGCCACGCTGCAGATGTGCATCCGCCGCCGGGATGTAAGGGGGATTGGAGACAATCAGGTCGAAACGCCGTCCGGACATTGGGGTAAACCACGCACCCTGCAGAAACTCGATCCGCACCCCGAGCGCCTCTGCATTCTTGCGCGCAACTCTCAGGGCGGACGGCGATATCTCCACCGCGGTAACCCTTGCCGCGGGCCGTTCCAGCGAGAGCGTGACCGCGATGCATCCGCTGCCGGTGCCCAGGTCGAGGACTTCTGGGAGCGACTTCGGAGGCATCTTCCCGAGCACCGCCTCGACCAGAGTCTCGGTGTCCGGACGCGGTATCAGCACATCGGGCGTGACACTGAATTCGCGCCCGTAGAACTCGCGCTTGCCGGTGAGGTAGGCTACCGGCTGTCCGACGGTTCTTTGTTTCAATAACATGCGGAATATCCGGGCGTTGCCGGCGTCTGCCGAATCGTCGCGGTGCGCGGTCAGCCATGCCCGGGACACGCCCAGCGAGTGGCCAAGCAACACTTGTACTTCGCGCCGCGCCTCTTCGACGCCAGCCTGCGCCGACAATGCGCGCACGCCGTCGTCGAGCAGGCTGCCGATGGTCAGGCCCACTGCGGCTGAATTCAGTGCTGCGGGGCGCATCAGGCCTGCAGCGCCATGGTTTCTTCCGCCATGGCCGCAAGCAGCTCGGTCTGGTGCTCGGCCTGCAGGGCATCGATCAACTCGTCGAGCGCGCCGTCCATGATCTGGTCGATCTTGTACAGGGTCAGGTTGATGCGATGATCCGTCACCCTCCCCTGCGGGAAATTGTAGGTGCGGATGCGTTCGGAACGGTCGCCGCTTCCGATCAAGGACTTACGGGTGGCCGCCTGTTTCGCCTGTTGCTCGCGCAACTGCTTGTCCCTGATCCGGGCGGCGAGCACCGACAAAGCCTGCGCCTTATTCTTGTGCTGGGAGCGGTCGTCCTGGCACTCGACCACGATGCCCGTCGGCAGGTGCGTCACGCGCACCGCTGAATCGGTCTTATTAATGTGCTGGCCTCCGGCGCCGGACGCGCGGAAGGTATCGATGCGCAGTTCCGCCGGATTGAGCACCACGTCTTCGATCGCGTCCGCCTCCGGCATCACCGCAACCGTGCAGGCGCTGGTATGGATGCGGCCCTGGGTTTCCGTCGCGGGCACCCGCTGCACACGATGGCCGCCGGACTCGAACTTGAGCTTAGAATACGCGCCGAAGCCGAGGATCTTGGCAATCACTTCCTTGTAGCCGCCGAGTTCGCTCTGGCTTTCGGAAATGAGTTCGACTTTCCATCCGGCGCGCTCGGCGTAGCGCACGTACATGCGGAACAGGTCGCCCGCGAACAGTCCGGATTCATCCCCGCCAGTGCCGGCCCGGATCTCCAGGAATATGTTGCGCTCGTCGCTGGGGTCCCTGGGCAGCAGCAGCTTCTGTAGTTCTGCTTCGATGTCGACCAGGCGCTGGCGGCCTTCGCGTACTTCCGGCTCCGCCAGTTCGCGCATCTCCGGATCGCTGGTCAGGTCCAGCGCCGCCGCGATATCCCGCTCGCTCTTCTGGTACGCATGGAACAGCTCGACCACCGGACCGATTTCAGCGTGCTCGCGGGTCAGCTTGCGATAATTATCCAGATTCCTGGTGACGTCCTCGCTGGACAGCAATGCATTGAGCTCCTCCAACCTGGCGGACAACTGCGCCAGTTTGGAGGCGATCGTCGGTTTCATTCCGGGGTGCCAACCTTGTAGAGGCGGGCCAACGCGGCAACCAGCGCTTCGCGGTCCTTGGCTTCGGCGGCGTTGAGGGCATGCGTTGGCGCATGCAGGAATTTATTGGTCAGCGAATGGGACAATTGTTCCAGCACTTTCTGCGGATCCTCTCCCTTCGCCAGGAGCTTGGCCGCGCGCTCCAGCTCGAGCTGGCGCATGCGCTCGGCGTTGTCGCGCAGCGCGCGAATGGTCGGCACCAGCTCGCGGCTTTCCAGCCAGTGCATGAAATCGTGCACGTTGGCGCTGATGATCGCCTCGGCCTCCGCGACGGCGGCCTGGCGTGTGTCGAGGCCTTCCTGGACGATCTTGCCGAGGTCGTCCACGCTGTACAGGAACACGTCGTCCAGTTCGCCGGCTTCGACTTCGATGTCGCGCGGCACCGCCAGGTCGATCATCAGCATGGGACGATGGCGCCGCGCCTTGATGGCGCGCTCGATCATGCCCTTGCCCAGGATCGGCAGCTGGCTTGCCGTGCAGGAAACCACGATGTCGTAATGCGACAGCTGTTCCGGCAGTTCGTTTAGCGTGATGGCGCGGCCGCGGAAGCGCGCCGCGAGATCCTCGCCGCGCTCTATCGTCCGGTTGGAAAACGTCGTCTCACGCGGCTGTTTCGCGGCAAAATGCGCCGCGCACAATTCGATCATCTCACCCGCGCCGATGAACAGCACTCGCTGTCCGGCGATGCTTGGATAGATGCGTTCGGCAACTCTTACGGCCGCTGCCGCCATGGAAACGGAACTGGTGCCGATCTCGGTCCTCGTTCGCACTTCCTTGGCCACCGAGAATGTCGACTGGAACAGCTTGTGCAGCACCGTGCCCATGGTCCCCGCATGCTCTGCGGATTTCACCGCGTCCTTGATCTGGCCGAGGATCTGCGGTTCGCCGAGCACCATCGAATCCAGGCCGCTGGCCACACGGAATGCATGGGTCACCGCGTGTTCGCGCGGCAAGGTGTAGAGGAACGGCTCCAGGGACTGGGACTTCAGGTGATGGAATCGCGCCAGCCAGTCAATCGCCCGGGCCGGTTCCGGCGTGTTGCAGTAGATCTCGGTGCGATTACAGGTCGAGATGATCGCCGCTTCCCGCACCGATTCCCGGCTGACCAGATCGTGCAAGGCATTTTCCAGATTCTCGGCGTGAAAGGTCACCTGCTCGCGGACCGCGAGCGGGGCCGTATGGTGATTCACGCCAAAGGCGAAAAGCTGCATCGAGTCTTAAGGTGGCAGAGGGCGACCAGCCCGGAGAGGCCCGTGATTATAAGGCAAATCCACGCCTTTCCCTTGGATTCAGGGCCTTGGCGAGGGAAACGGCTAGTGGAGCTGCCCGGGCAACCAGGTGGTGATGGGCGGGAATACGATCGTCAGGCCGAGGACCATCAGCGCCCAGGCCAGGAACGGCAGGATCTCCCACATGACAGGCGCAATCCGGATCTTGCCAACGCTGGAAACCACGAACAGCAGCAGGCCGATGGGGGGATGCATCAGGCCTATCATAAGATTGAGCACCACCACTGCGCCAAACTGGATCGGATCGATGCCCAGCTCCGCGCCGAGCGGGATCAGCACCGGCAGGAAGATAATCATCGCAGGCAGGGGCTCGATGATGCAGCCGATCAGCAGCAGGAAAGCGTTGATGATCAGCAGCACCACGACGGGATTGGTCGACCAGCCCTGGATGGTCTCGACCACGGTCTGGCTGACCTGGCTTTCCGCCACCAGCCAGCTGAACGGACCGGCAGCCGCGAGCAGGAACAGGATGACCGCCGTGGATCGCCCGGATTCGTACAGCAGCTTGGGCAGTTCTCCGAATTTGAGGCCGCGATAGATGAACAGGCTGACGATCAGGGCATAGATCACCGCCACCGCAGCCGCTTCCGTGTCCGTGACCAGGCCGAAACGGATGCCGCCGATGATGATGACCGGCATCAACAGCGCCCACCCGGCGCGACCGGTTGCCGTCGCCTTGCCGCGCCAGGGCACTGGCGGGCGGCTCGGATAGTTGCGCACCCGGGCAACGATGGAACACACCACCATGAAACCCGCGGCCAGCAACAGGCCGGGCATGACCCCGGCCATGAACAGCTTTACCACCGACTGGCTGGAAAGCTGCGCGTAAACCACCATGGGGATCGACGGAGGGATGATAGGGCCGAGCAGCGCACCCGCCGCGATGACGGCGCCGGCGAAGCCATCACCGTATTTTTCCCGCTTCATCGCCGGGATCAGCGGCTTGCCTGTCGCCACGGCATCGGCAACGGCCGAACCGGACACACCCGCCATGATGAGATTGGTGAGGATCGAAACGTGGCCCAGGCTGCCCTTGACCCTGCCGACGATCGCCTGTGCCCAGTCGATCAGGCGCAAGGTCAATCCGCCACGGTTCATCAGTTCGCCGGCAAGGATGAACAACGGCACCTGCACCAGCGCGTAAGTATCGACACCGGCGATCATCGACAGGGGCATCATCGCGGCATCGACGGCATCGCCGCGGTACTCCACGCCTAACCACGCCGACAGGATCATGGAATAGCCCACATCAAAACCGATGATCAGGGCCAGCATGAAAGCGATGAACAGGATGAGCAGCATCGCTTATTCGGCTTCCAGCGGCATGTGGCGCGGCAATTCCCGGCCGGAAAAACGCAATGCGATGCGCAGCACGAGGAACAGGACGAGGAGAATGCACGACACGAACAACGCGGCCGACGGCCAGGCTTCTGACATTCCCGTGCCCAGACGCTCCTGATCCCGGCCAATGACCACCAGCCGCCAGCCGTTCACGCCGAGCATTACGGTAAGCCCAAGCATCATCAAGTCGAAAACGTGGTCGAGCCTCCGCCGCACCTTCTCAGGCAGGCGCGCATCGATGAGGTCGACCCGGATGTTGATCCCGCCTTTCACCGCGAGTGCAAAGCCGATGAAAGTCAGCCAGACCAGGATCACGCGGGCGTACGCATCCGGCGCCGCCATGGGCAGGGTGATGAAATGCCGGTCGATGAACGTGGACGCCACGATGAGCAGGAGCGCGGCCACGAGAACGGCGACAAGCCATTCCAGGACACGTTCGACCAGGCGCAGCGCCTTGTCCAGGAAATCGACCACGATTACTTCTGCGCGGCCTTGATCCGCTGCACCAGACCTTCGGGCCAGACCTTGCCTTCGTAGCTCCGGTAGACGTTGGCCCAGGCTTTCTCGAACGCCGCACGGTCGGGCACCACATAGTTGACGCCGGCCTTCCTGAGTTCCTCCAGGCCACGCTTGTCAAACTCCTCGCCCAGTTGCGTCGCGAGCTTTCCGCCTTCGGCGGCGGCGCGCTTGAACAGCGCCTTCTGCTCGGGCGTAAACATTTTCCATTTGCGCTCCGCCACATAGAACGCGCCCATGTCGAAGCAGTGGTCGGTTGCTGACCAGAACTTCGATACTTCATGGAAGCGAAAGGACAGCGTCAGGTCGAAGCCGTTGTCCTGTCCTTCCACCTGGCCGCGGGACAATGCCATGTATACCTCGTTGAGTCCGAGCGGCACGACCTTGACGCCGACGGCTTCGAAGGTTTCGCGGAAAATCGGGATAGGCGGGATGCGCAAGCGCATCCCGTTCAGGTCCCCGGGCTTCATGATCGGCCCCTTGGTGGTCACGATGGCGCGCGGGCTGCGGTCCCCACCTACGGCAAAAATACGCACGTTGGCCGATTGCGCACATTGCTCGTAGAGCTCCTGGAATATCGGTCCGTTCAGCGCGTCTTCGGCGGCACGCTTGCTCTTGAACAAATAGGGAAGATAGGAAACGTTGAGCGGCCCGCATCCCTTGAGCTGACCGGCGTTGCCGACACCGAGATAGGCCATGTCGACCGTGCCGAGTTGCATGCCCGCGATGAGCTGCTGGATGTCGCCGATCTGGCTGTCGGCATAAATCTGCACCTTGATAGTGCCGCCGCTTTCCTTTGCAACAACCTCGGCGAATTTTTCCATCGCCTTGTGCAGGTTGCTGTTCGTCACAAAAGGCGTGCCGAAGCGCACCGTCAGGTTGGCTGCATGGGCCTGGCCCATGCAAAGAAATGCGATGAGCACGGCACTGCGCAAGACTTTCACGAAATTCACGCGGACTCCTCCCATAGTTCTTTTGCCGGTTGCGTGGATTTCTGCGAATCCATGACCGGCACCCCGTTGCTTCAGGGCAGCCGTATGGTGGAGGGAGGGGGGGCGAGTGTCAAATGTGGACTCTCGATTCCATACGAGGACCGGTTCAATCTGAAGCAGGGAGATGGAAAGGGAATGGCCAAGGGTTCCCTCACAAGATCGGCCGCATGCCACCAAAATACTGGAAGGCAGGGACGACCGTGTCGTAAGTTACTGTCGGAGTTACTCCATGATTTCGGAGCAAAGGGGCCGGCTCGGCGCAAATCAACGGTCTGACAGCAAGTGTCGGATATGTGCGAGGCTGGCTCGCGGACATACGGCGGGGCTCGGCCACGAGGAGGCATTCGATCCGCGATGTGCGAAGTCGGCTCTGGCTACACAGGGTGCGTTGGCCATCCGGTCGCGAAGGTCTGCAAGACGGCGCATTGCTGACATTCGAGTTGCGGTGGGCGACTTTGCGACATTCACCTGCCATTCAGCACCGACAACTCTGCACCCGCAGTCGGCCATGAACGGGCGTTGGTGGTCGGCTGCTATCGGCGTATCCATCGACGCGGAAGATGCCCTGATCGCAAAGTTGTGATGGCCCTTGAGTGACGATGCGCGGCTCACCATCGAAAGCGACATGGCACTTTGAGTGACCGCATACAGTTGCCGTGCAAACAAGCTCAGATTGCAGAAGCCCCTTTGACGAGAGGCATCCAATCCTCGTTTCGTATCACAAGCTCTGTGAGCAGCAGCGCCTGTTCATCAAAGTGCCTGGCGAGGTGGCAAGCTCCAAGACAACCGGAGCGGTTGCGGCCTGTACGCATCTGGCGTACCACCTCTCGGCCCGGCCGGCCGACGTGCAGGCGCTGCGGGAGAAACTGTCGAATGCGGCGCCTGGCGGCCGCGCCAGCATGCCGTCAGACGCGTATGACTTCGCCCTTCAGCGACCACAGGATGGCCAGCACGTCGTTGCGTGTGGCCGCGTCGATGTTGTGGGTCTCGAGCGCGGCCATCGCGTCGTCGACCACGGTGACGAACTCCTGCTCACTGATGTTCATGCCCTTGTGCGTGGCAAGCATGTCCTTGCCGGTGTAGGTCTCCGGGCCACCGGCCCCGGCGCAGAAGAACTCGATCACGCGCTGTTCGACCTTGGGCATGTCGCTCGCGCCGTAACGGGCGTTCACCAGCGGGTTGGCCATGTGGTTGTCGATCAGGGTCCGCGTGATGCGGGCAATGCCCTCGCGCTGGCCGAGTCGGTCGTCCAGCGAAGTCGTCGTCGTGGTGCTCTCAGGATGCTCCTCGTGGATTCGGTAGGCTGGGTTCGGGTCAGGGCGTGGAACGGCGCAGAAGCCGCAGCCACGAGGCGTATTCGATCGCTCCCGGGTCGATCGGCGGGTTTCGGGCGGTAGCGTCGATCGCATCGGCCATGATCCGTTCGATGCCGCTGAGCGGCGCATTCACCGCAGGTCGCGGCGGCGACGAGTTCGACACCCTGCGGACAGGGGTGCGCATGTTCGTTTTGCGGGGTTCCATGGTTTCTCCTTGCGGTGAGTGGCGCCGGATGATCCGGACCGGTGTCACGATGCACCGCTGGCGTTCCTGAATCGTTCCCAGGTCCGCGAGGGCTTGCCGGCGCCGCACGGCAGCCCTCACACTGCGCAACATGGAACGCACCCAGCTCGATCCGTCCGGCGCGCCGCTGCCGACGCTTGAAGTCGACCTGCTCGGCCGTTTCGCCGTCCGTATCGACGGCGCGGAAATTGCACCGGACCGTTGGCCCAGCCTGCGCGCTGCGCACCTCGTGCAACTGCTGAGCCTGCAGCCGCGGCGACGACTGACGCGCGACATGGTCGTCGACGCGCTGTGGCCGCAACTGGAGCCCGACCCCGGCAACGCCAACCTGCGCAAGGCCGCCCACCACGCGCGCCACGCACTGGGCCGCCACGACGCCGTGGTCATGCAGGGCGGCGAAGTGCTGCTGTGGCCGGAGCGGCCGATGGTGGTCGACGCGGAAGACTTCGAGCGCAGCGCCGACGCAGCGTTGGGTCGGCGAGACGCCGCTGCCTGCGCCGAGGCCGCCCGGGGATATGGTGGCGACCTGCTGCCCGGCTCCCGTTACGAGACCTGGACCGTGGCGACGCGCGAGCGCCTGCACGCTCGCCACGTCGATTTGCTGCGGGTCGCCGGCCAATGGGACAAGTTGGCCCGGATAGAGCCGACCGACGAGCCGGCGCACCGGGCGCTGATGCAGCGCGAGCTGGAAGCCGGCAACCGCGCCGCGGCACTGCGCTGGTACGCGCACCTGCGCGAGGCCCTGCAGGAATCGCTGGGCGTGGCACCCGACCGACAGACCGACGCCCTGTACGAGCGCTGCGTTGCTGGCCTGCAGTCCAACGGCCCGGCATTTGTCGGCCGTGCGCTGCCGATCGCGCAGGCCATGGCCTGGCTCGGCCTCGCGCCGGCCGAGCGTCCGGGCGGTATCGTGCTGTGCGGGCCGGGGGGCATCGGCAAGAGCGCGCTCGGCCGCGAGATCGCTGCCCAGGCCGGCGGCCGCGGCTGGAGCGTGCTGCGCGTGCAGGCGACCGGCTCGGGCCGCGCCTATGCCGTCGTGACGGCCATCGCCGAGCGATTGCTGCTGGAAGACCGCGCGCCACTGGACCGCATCGGCGACAGTGCGCGCAATGTGCTGGGCCTGCTCAGCCCCTTGGCTGGACCCGCCAAGCCGCTTCCCGGCCCACTCGGCCGCCACCAGGTCATTGGCGCGATCCGTCGGCTGCTGATGGCCTCGGCCGCCGGCGCCGAGGTTCTGCTGCAAGTCGACGACGCTCACCTCGCCGGCGATGCCGATGTGGACGTGCTGATGCAACTCGCGATGTCCGGCGCACCGGTGTGCGTGCTGCTCGGTGTCCGGCCGCCGGCGCAGGGCACGGCGCTCGCACGCGGCCTGGCACGGCTTCAGGCGGCCGAGGCGCTGAAGGCGATCGACCTGGAGCCACTGGACGACGACGAATGCCGCCGGCTGGTGCTGCAGGCCTCGACCGCGCCGCTGGAGGCCGACATCGTCGCGCGCGTCGTGCGCGCGGCGCAGGGCAACCCGTTCGCGGCCATCGAACTCGCACGCTGCGCGGCGTCGACACGCAACGGGCGGTTGCCCGAGAGCACCGCGCAGGCCGTACTGGCGCGCCTTTGCGACGTCGCCGACGAGGCCTTGGCCCTGCTCAAGTGGCTGGCGCTGTGCGGCGACACGTTCAACCTCGCCACGATCGAGGCGCTGGCCGAAGCGGCCCAGGCTTCGGCAATGCTGACGCTCGATGCTGCGCTCGTGCAAGGCGTGCTCGTGCCTGCCGGCAGCCGCTACCGGTTCCGCCACGACCTGGTCCGCCAGGCACTGGCCGACCACGTGCCGCCGCACCGCCGCACGCAGATGCATCGGCGCATTGCAGAACTCCTGTCCGATCAGGAAGCGGCGCCGGCCGACATCGCCCGTCATTGGCGCGAGGGCGGCAAGCCACGCGAGGCTGTTCCCTGGCTGCTCGCGGCAGCACGCGACGCGGTGCGGCTGGCCGCCTTCGGCGACGCGCTGCGACACCTCGAGCTGCTGCTGGCGGTCGACGCACACCACAGCGAGGGCCTGCGCCTGCGTGCCGAGTCGCTCGATGCGGTGGGCGATCCGACGGCGCTCGCCGCGTACAGACTGGCGGCCGATGCCGCCGATGAGCCGGACGTGGACGATCTGCTCGCCAAGGCCGCGCTCGCGCAGGTCAAGCAAGGGGACCCCAAGGGGGCGCTGGTTCTGCTGGCCGGCCTCCATCCGACCAGCATCGAGGGCAGGCTGTGCGAGGCTCTGGCCTACAGCGGAGCCGCTGCGCTCGGCGCAACCGACCCGGCAATCGGTACCGAAAAGGCGGCGGTGGCGCGCCGGCTTGCGCTGCAGACGGGCGACACCGCATCGATCGTGGTCGCGTCCTGGGCCCAGGCCGCCGCTGCGCATGCCCGCGGCGAACTGCACCAGAGCGTCTGGTCGGACCTGTACGAGACGACGGCCGTGCCGCATCTGGCCGTGCGGGTGTTCGACGGGCACCTGTGCATCACGCAACGCTTCCTCTACGGGGCGCGGCCCTATGCGGATGTGATCGCCTTCGCTGACGCGCTCGCCACCGAGGCGAAGCGGCTTGGCGCGGCGCGCGGCCAGGCGTTCGGCACGACGCTGCGTGGCGAGGCCGAATGGCTGTCCGGCGACCTGACGTCGGCGCGGCAACACCTGCGCGAGGGCGCGCGCCTGCACCGGGCCCTCGGCGGCGCGGTCGGCGAGGCGCTGTCATTGCAGCGCTTGGCCGAGCTGGCGATGCATGAAGGGCAGAAGAACGAGGCCCGCGCACTGATCGACGAGGCGCTCGACCTGGCGCGCCAGACCGACATCGGCTTCCATCTTCTCGACCGCATCTACGGCACCCGCATCACGATGCACGCGGACGATCCCGCAGCGGCCCTGCATGTCATGCAGGACGCCGCGGCGTCGGTGCGCGGACCGCTCGAGACCTGTCCGGGCTGCCGCGTCACCTTTGCGGTGCCGGCGGCGATCGCCGCGGCGCGCGCCGGCGAGGTCGCGCTGGCCGAGCAGCACGAGTCTCAGTGCGCCTACCTTGCCGACGTGGTGATGAGACTGCCGGCGTGGTACGCCGCGCACGACGAGGTGCGCGGCCACATCGCGGCGGCGAAGGGCGCGTCGGCCGAGGAAACGGCCGCTCTCTTCGCGGCGGCTGTCACGCGCTATCGCGGCGCAGGCCAACCCGTCGACGCGACGCGCTGCGAACAGCTCGTGGTTCAGGCCGCGTCGGGATGGGCCGCCCGGAAGGGTCACTGAGACGCTGGCTGCGCGCGCCAGTCGATCGACGACGACATCTGCGCGAGCCTGCAAACGTCGTGTCGATCCACCGCATCCGGCTGCGTGCGCCGACGCCGGCGAGGTTCAGCGACTGCCCCGTGTCTCAGGTGCCGGCGTGCCGTCGCAAACCAGGATCGCCGCCGCCAGGTTCTCCAGCGCTGTGCCGACCGACTTGACCGCCGCGCGGTCCTCGGTCGTGGCACGGCCCGCAGCCTCGCCGCGCGAAAAAGTGGCGAGCGTGCTCGCGACGTCGGCCGCGCCGATCACGCTGCGCGACAGCGGGCCCATCCGGTCGCCACACTTGGACGGTAGTACCCACCGCCGTCCGGCACCGTGATGCCTTCGTCAGTGAGCCAAGCAGCGACGTTGTCGGCTCCCTCTGGCAGTGGGCGGTTAAGCAGGTAGGCAATGGCCTCCAGATCGAGCAGGCGCTGGACATCGGCAAGGTCGATCAGCGCAGGGGCACGCAACTCTTCCCAACGCGGCGTTGCGCTATTCAGCATCATGCTGCCCACATCCTAGCGCGATGCTTTGCGCGTCGTACCGCCCGAGCGAATCCAAGTCTCCTCGATCGACTTGCCGCGACGATGAACGGGCTTGACGGTTTGCTCTGGGACGCGAAGCAGCAACAACGTCACGCCGCCGAACGACACTGCAGCATGGTCAATGGCCAGCGGCGGCTCGATCGCGTCACGGCCCAGGTTTGCGAGCGTGTTGGTGATCTTGGCAACCGCTTCGGCGTTGACACCCACAGGCACTGCGCTGTTGTCGATGCCGAATACCAGGGTGCCGCCGTTGGGGTGGTTGGCGAACGCCATCAAGTGCTCTGCCAGTCGATCCTTGTGGTCCGAAAGCTGGGCCTTCCAGTCGAGCTCGTTCACCTCATGCGGAATCGGGCTGAGGCTCTCTGTCAGGCATTGCAGCGCAGCGCTGATCCAGTGTTTGATCGCTATGTGATAGCAAATAGCAAGTTCTTGATGCGAAATGGATTTGCCGGGCCTTCCGGATTCAGGTGTGATAAACGACGCGTCGTTCTGCGCCCAGCAACAACCCCCCAAAGCCACCCGGCGATGTGATGGTAAGTCTCTTATTTTGTTAATGTTATTGCGCCTCGATCACATTCGGGTCGAAGCCCAGGCGCTCATGCAGCATCGTCCGCGCCGTCGCACGAAAACCGTGCCCTGTCACTTCATCGGCAGGGAAACCCATTGCACGCAAAGCGGCGTTGATCGTGTTCTCGCTCATCGCGCGATCGTGATGACGTTCGCCACGAAAGACGAGCGGCCCCGATCCGGTCAACGACTGCAGCTCAAGCAGCACCGCCACCGCTTGCTTCGGCAGCGGCACCAGGTGCGGTGCGCCATGCAGCTTCGCGCGCAACTCCCGCTTCATTCGCATGGCGGGCACCGTCCACATCGCCGCATCGAGGTCGATCTCGGACCACTCGGCAAAGCGAAACTCGCCCGGCCGAAGCAGCAACATCGGCGCGAGCCTCAGTGCAGCACGCACAACGGGCGTGACCGCGTAGTTGTCGCAGGCGCGAAGCAGCTCGCCGAAACGCTTGGGCTCGATGATGGCCGGGAAGTGCCTCGGGTCGGCCCTTCGGAGCGCTCCCTTCAAGTCACGCGCGGGTTTGGTATTCGCCCTGCCCGTTGCGACCGCATAGCGCAGCACCTGGCTGGAATCCTGTAGCGCCCGGTAAGCAGTCTCGACGACACCACGGGCTTCGATCCGCCGTATCACTTCGAGCAACTGCGCCGGCGTGACACTGCCCACCGGGGCCCTGCCGATCCACGGGAACACGTCGGCCTCGAGCCTTGCGATGATCTTGTCGGCGTAGCTGGCGGCCCAGCCGTCGCGCTTGACGGCGAACCACTCGCGGGCTACTGCCTCGAAGGAATCCAACGGCGGCAGCCCTTGGGCCTCCCGCTCGTCGGCGATGCGTTCTTGCGCGTACTCAACCTTCTCCGCCTTGCGCTTCTGGCTCGGGTCGACGTCTTCCGCTACGAGTTGCCGCGCAGCATCGGCTTTGCGCCGCGCAATCGCCAGCGAGGTGTCTGGATAGGTGCCGAGCCAATCACTTGCGCGCGTCGCCAAGTCGAATCGCCTTGATCGTCGAGTCGGAAGGGATCAGCTTGCGAGCCATTGGAGTAACTGCTGCTTTTTTCAGCAGCTGCGGCCGAGTTACTGCAAAAGTAACTCCATCAGCAGCGAGATTTCAAGCGATCTGGAGGAACTTCCTGGGACGAAAAAAAGCCCTAGAGCGTTTATTCTTTAGGGCTTTTTGACTTCCTGGGACATCTTTGGATTCCCTGGGAGAAGTAACTTGGTGGCCAAGGGCGGAATCGAACCACCGACACAAGGATTTTCAGTCCTCTGCTCTACCGACTGAGCTACTTGGCCACTTTGACTGCACGAATCACGGCCACCGAAAATTTCTGTTCCGGCGCTCTACCGGCTGAGCGCCTAGCCGGTTTCGCCGCGATGAAACCATCGCTCACGAAAGCGCGGCATTCTACCCGAAATCCAGGGTCGCCAAAAGCGGGAAGGCCCGCCGGAGCGGCCCTCTCGCAGGCAAAAATTGCGGCGGACTCAGTCCTGGTGGATGTCCCGGTCCTTGGTCTCTTTGAGGAACAGAGTGCCGATGATCAGCGTCATGACCGCGACAACAATCGGATACCAGAGTCCATAGTAGATGTCACCGGTCACGGCCACCATCGCCGTGGCCGTCAGCGGCAGCATGCCCCCGAACCAGCCGTTGCCGATGTGATACGGCAGGGACATCGACGTATAGCGGATCCGGGTTGGAAACATTTCCACCAGAAACGCTGCGATCGGCCCGTACACCATGGTGACGTAAATCACCATGATGACCAGGATCAGCAGGGTCATGCCGTAGTTGACCTTGGTCTTGTCCGCCGGACCCGGATAGCCCGATGCCTTCAGCCCTTCGTTGAACTGCTTCTCATCCCAGCCCTCGATCTGGATATCGCCGATGGTTGTGACCACCGACTTGCCCTCGATGGCCGGCATTGAAGTGAACGATATCCCCTGCTTGGTCAGGAAGTCTTTGGCGCGGTCGCAATCGCTGAATTTGCTCCATGGGCCGACGAAAAGGTGGAACTGGCAATCGGTGGCCGCGACCGTGATCTTGACGTTCTGCTGATACTGCTCGAGCGCGGGATTGACGTAGTGGGTGAGCCCCTGGAACAGCGGGAAGTAGGTCAGTGCGGCGATCAGGCAACCGGCCATAATGATCTTCAGGCGCCCGATCTTGTCGGAAAGCCAGCCGAAGAAAATGAAGAAAGGGGTGCCGATCAGCAGGGAAATGCCAATCAGCGTGTAAGTGGTGACGTAGTCCAGCTTCAGCGTGATGATCATGAAGAACAGCGCGTAGAACTGGCCTGTGTACCAGACCACGCCCTGGCCGGCCGTGGCGCCGAGCAGCGCGAGCAGCACAAACTTGTTGTTCGGGTAGCGCAAAAAGCTGTCGGTGAGGGGCGACTTGGAGCCCTTCCCCTCCGCCTTCATCTTTTTGAACACCGGGGATTCTTCGAGTTTGAGCCGGATGTACACGGAGAAAGCCAGCAGGATCACTGACCCCCAGAATGGGATTCTCCATCCCCAGGTCTTGAACGCTTCGGCATCCATGTTGTTGCGGCAGAGGTAGATGACAACCAGCGCCAGGAACAAGCCGAGCGTGGCGGTGGTCTGGATCCAGGCGGTGTCGTAACCACGCCGGTGATTCGGCGCATGCTCGGCAACGTAAGTCGCGGCGCCACCGTACTCACCGCCCAGCGCCAGCCCTTGCAGCAGCCGCAGCAAGACCAGCAGTACCGGTGCCCCCCATCCAATGGTCTCGAATGTCGGTAGCAGGCCGATCGCAAAGGTCGCGCCGCCCATGACGACGATGGTGATCAGGAACGTATATTTGCGGCCGACAAGATCGCCGATCCGCCCGAAAACCAGCGCACCGAATGGCCTCACCAGGAACCCGGCTGCATAAGTCGCAAACGCCGACAGCAGAGCTGCAGTCTGGTTGCCTGGGGGGAAGAACAGCGCCGCAAAGAACGGCGCCAGCACCGCGTAGAGGTAAAAGTCGTACCACTCGAATACCGTGCCCAGGGAAGAAGCGAAAATGACCCTCTTTTCCTCGGGTTTGAAATCCGGGTGGTTCTTGTCCTGAACGCCGGTAGCGGCTCCTGCCATGTTCTTTCCTCCCCTGTTTGCTGTTGTGCGCCCCGGCAGCCGGGACCTGCCCGTTATCGGTCCGACAGTTTAAGTGCCGCTACCGGGCGATTGTCAACGTCATGTGGTTCGCCCTGAACGCCCGGCTCCTGCTCGCCTTGGCTGCGGCCGGCGGGCGTAATAAAGAAAAAGCCCCACCGAAGCGGGGCTTTTTCGTACTGCCGGGTTAAGCCGGACGCTGTTACATGTCCATGCCGCCCATGCCACCCATACCCCCCATGCCACCACCACCGCCGTGGGAATGGTCATCCTTCGGCGACTCGGCAACCATCGCCGCGGTGGTCAGGATCAGGCCTGCAACGGAAGCCGCATTCTGCAGCGCGTAGCGGGTAACCTTGGTGGGGTCGAGCACGCCCATCTCCACCATGTCCCCGTACTCACTCGTGGCGGCGTTGTAGCCGTAGTTACCCTTGCCTTCGACAACCTTGTTGAGAACAACGGAAGGCTCGTCGCCGGCGTTGGCGACAATCCAACGCAGCGGCTCTTCCAACGCACGGACGACGATCTTGATGCCGGCGTCCTGGTCGGTGTTGTCGCCCTTCAGCTTTAGGATCGCGCTGCGCGCGCGGATCAGCGCCACGCCACCGCCTGCAACGATGCCTTCCTCGACGGCTGCACGGGTCGCGTGCAGGGCGTCTTCGACACGGGCCTTCTTTTCCTTCAATTCGACTTCGGTCGCAGCGCCCACCTTGATCAGCGCAACGCCGCCGGCCAGCTTGGCGACACGCTCCTGCAGCTTTTCCTTGTCGTAATCGCTGGTGGCTTCGTCGATCTGCTTGCGGATCGACTTGACCCGGCCTTCGATGACCTTGCCGTCGCCGGCGCCGTCGATGATGGTGGTCTCTTCCTTGCCGATTTCGATGCGCTTGGCCGAGCCCAGCTCCTTCAGGGTCGCCTTCTCGAGGGAGAGGCCGACTTCTTCGGCAATGACGGTGCCGCCCGTGAGGATGGCGATATCTTCCAGCATGGCCTTGCGGCGGTCGCCGAAGCCCGGCGCCTTGACTGCGCAGGTCTTGAGGATGCCGCGGATGTTGTTCACGACCAGGGTTGCCAACGCTTCGCCGTCGACATCTTCGGCAACGATCAGCAGCGGACGTCCGGCCTTGGCAACCTGCTCCAGGACGGGCAGCAGTTCGCGGATGTTCGACACCTTCTTGTCGTGCAGCAGGACATAGGGATTTTCCAGCATCGCGATCTGGCGATCCGGATTGTTGATGAAGTACGGAGACAGGTAGCCGCGGTCGAACTGCATGCCTTCGACCACTTCCAGTTCGTCTTCGAGGCCCGAACCGTCTTCAACCGTGATCACGCCTTCCTTGCCGACCTTTTCCATGGCTTCGGCGATCTTCTGGCCGATCACAGCGTCGGAGTTGGCGGAAATCGAACCAACCTGGGCGATTTCCTTGCCGGTGGTGCAGGGCTTGGAGATCTTCTTGAGTTCTTCGACAACCGCGACGACCGCCTTGTCGATGCCGCGCTTCAGGTCCATCGGGTTCATGCCGGCGGCAACGAACTTCATGCCTTCCTGCACGATCGCCTGGGCCAGCACGGTCGCCGTCGTGGTGCCGTCACCGGCCACGTCGGAAGTCTTGGAAGCGACTTCCTTGAGCATCTGGGCGCCCATGTTCTCGAACCTGTCCTTCAGTTCGATTTCCTTGGCCACGGAAACGCCGTCCTTGGTGATGGTCGGGGCGCCGAACGAGCGCTCCAGCACCACGTTCCGGCCCTTCGGGCCCAGGGTTACCTTGACTGCGTCGGCCAGAATGTTGACTCCGGCCACGATGCGAGCGCGGGCCGAGTCGTGAAATTTGACGTCTTTAGCTGCCATAAAATTTTGCTCCTGAATTGGGTGAACTTTGGTGGCTGTCTTAGGCGGCTTCGACGACGCCCATGATGTCTTCTTCGCGCATCACGAGCAGTTCTTCGCCGTGAACTTTCACGGTCTGTCCGGAGTATTTTCCGAACAGGATCTTGTCGCCCTTCTTGACATCAAGGGGACGGATCTTGCCGTCTTCCAGGACTTTGCCGTTGCCAACTGCAATCACTTCACCCTGGTCCGGCTTTTCCGCGGCGGTGTCGGGAATCACAATTCCTGACGCCGTCTTGCGCTCTTCTTCAAGGCGCTTGACGATGACGCGGTCGTGCAGGGGACGGATCTTCATATTGACTCTCCTTTTATTTTGATCAAAAGATGAAAGAGGGCTGGCCTCTTTCTTGGCACTCAATGCTTGAGAGTGCTAATAGTAGACGCGTGGAGAGGGAAATTCAAGATCAGGGACAGTTATTTAATCGAGGAAACAAGGGTCACAGGGTGTAAGCGTGTGCTTACATAGTTTTAACCCCTGAACCAACGCGGAGTTGTTGTCGCCCCGATTTGGGACCGGTCTGCGCTAGCTGAGCAGTTGGCCGCCGCCAGGCACGCCGAAGCGATAAATGGTCTTGGCCTGCCCCGCCCCGGCGGGAGGAATGGGGTTGATCGGGCAGGGTGGCGTACGCGTGCCGTCGGCACGCAATGTCGCATCGTCGGCATACTCCGCCCAGATGCCGCCGTGCACCGGGCGGAACATCCACATCAGATAACCGCGGCGCGCAGCCAGATTGACCAGGTCCCCGGCATCAGGAGCCTCGGAAACCACCAGATGCTGGCCGTTCAGCCCGTACGGAAAGGCGCCGAACGCCTGCAGGCATTCGAGGGACTCGCTGGATTCCGCGCCAGGTCGCACGCATCCCACCCTTTCGGCGCGGGCGACATCCCAGGCGCCGAGTTCCCAGCCTGCTTCCATTGCCGCGCGATCAAGCACCGCGAGATCCTTCCAGCGGTGATTGACCTGGAGGGCGGAGCTGGGAATCGGCGTATAGGTTACGGTCGCCGCCTCTTCCAGATCGATGATTTTCTCCTCGACGAAGCCATGCCAGTGCAGCGTCAGGATCACTGGCGTATCCGGACAAGGCACAGCAGCGACGGTAATGGCCACGAGCGGAAGTGAATTGGCCAGTATCTGATCGGAGATGGCTTCCAGCAGATCCATGTGCAGGCTCCTTTCGCGTTCGAATGCACGACCCGTCTTCCCGCATAAAGCATCAAGGGTGCCAGGCGCGCTGGCAGCCGGACCTCCAGCCTGCCAGCACTCAAGCGGGGCGTTTGCAACCATGCACGACGGCAGCGGGCAAGCACGCTTGATTCGCTCCTGAGAGAATACGCCAACACGTCGCGTATCGGCGGGCAGCCCCGCTTCGCTTTTCGACCCGATGAATTTCGAATCCCCACGCAACATCGACTGGCTCTCCCGCAGCCTGCACTCCGTCTGGCATCCGTGCACGCAGATGAAGCATCACGAACAGCTGCCCCTGGTTCCGATCGCGCGGGGCGAAGGCATGTGGCTGTACGACTTCGACGGCAACCGCTACCTGGATGCGATCAGTTCCTGGTGGGTAAACCTGTTTGGCCACGCCAATCCGCGCATCAACGCAGCCGTCGCCGACCAGCTCGGCAAACTGGAGCATGTAATGCTCGCCGGCTTTACCCACGAACCGGTGGTGCGCCTGTCCGAGCGGTTGTCAGCTATCACCGGGCTCTCGCACTGCTTTTACGGCAGCGATGGCGCGTCGGCGACCGAGATCGCGCTCAAGATGAGTTTCCACTATTGGCGCAACAGCGGCCGTCCAGAGAAAACCCGCTTTGTCAGTCTGCGCAACGGCTACCACGGCGAAACGCTGGGTGCGCTGTCCGTCACCGATGTGCCGCTGTTCAGGGATACCTACGCTCCCTTGCTCAGGGGGAGCGTTCAGGTGCCCTCGCCGGACTGGCGGCAGGCGACCCCGGGAGAAAGTCCGCAGCAGGTCGCGGTACGGACGGCGCAAGTTCTCGCAGATCACCTGCGCGAGCACCACGCACAAACCGCCGCCCTGATACTGGAGCCGCTGGTTCAGGGGGCCGGGGGCATGGCGATGTACCACCCGCGTTACCTGAAGGAAGCCCGGGCGCTGTGCGACCGCCATGGAGTGCATCTCATCGCCGACGAAATCGCGGTCGGCTTCGGCCGCACCGGCAGCTTCCTCGCCTGCGAACAGGCGGGCATCAAACCGGATTTTCTGTGCTTGTCGAAAGGGCTGACCGGCGGCTATCTGCCGCTGTCGGTCACCCTGACCAGCGAACAGGTCTACGACGCGTTCTATGACGATGACGCCACGCGCGGGTTTTTACACTCGCACTCCTACACGGGAAATGCGCTGGCCTGCCGCGCGGCCCTGGCGGTGCTCGACATCTTCGAGCAGGACAGCGTGATCGCGTCCAACCGCGAAAAGTCCGCCGCGTTCACGCGCCGTTGCGCCCCCCTGGCCTGCCATCCGCAGGTCAGGAACTTCCGCAATACGGGCATGATCTGGGCATTCGATGCCGCGGATGAAAATCCGGAGTTCTCCCGCCGGTTCTACCAGCGCGCGCTGGCCAGGGGCCTGCTGCTGCGGCCTCTGGGGAACACGGTCTATTTCATGCCGCCTTACGTCATCGAGCCCGGCCAGATGGACCTGATCGTCGAAGGAACCATCGCCATCCTCGATGATCTGCAACAGAATCCCTAGGCGCCACGACCGGCGCTAGGACCAACCGCTGCGATTTGCTGGCATTCGATCCCGATGAACTCCTCGTTGTTTGCTGCTTTTCTGCTCACTGCGCTGCCCGCCCTGGTTTTCGCGGCGCCCGGCGACCGCTTGCCGAAACCGGTGGCCGCAGCGCTCGCCCAGGCCGGGGTTCCGGAAAGCCAGGTGGGCGCCTACGTTTACGACTTGTCCGCAGACCAGCCCGTGCTCGAGGTTTTCCCGGACCGCGCCATGAATCCCGCGTCGGTGATGAAACTGGTCACCACCTATGCGGCGCTGGAAATCCTCGGCCCGTCCTACACCTGGAAGACCGAGGCCTACCTGGACGGCAGGCTGAGCGGGGACCGGCTCGACGGCAATCTGGTCCTGAAAGGCTATGGCGATCCGAAGTTCAACCTGGAGAACCTGCTCCTGTTCCTGCGGGATCTGCGCAACCGAGGCTTGCGCGAGATCAATGGCGACCTGGTCGTTGATCGCAGCTTTTTCTCGGTTCAAAGTCATGACCCGGCGCAGTTCGATAATGAACCCACCCGCCCCTACAACGTTGGACCGGATGCGCTGCTGATCAACTTCAAGTCATTCCGCCTTCAGTTCGTGCCCGACGACGAGAAGCAGTCGGTGCTCGTGTACTCCGAACCATTGCTGCCGCAGGTAAGCGTGATCAACAACCTGCATCTAGCGCCCGGGTTCTGCGACGTGTGGCCGGAGAAACCGGCGGTCAGCGGCAACAATCTGACTTTCTTCGGTGTGTTTCCGTCCAGTTGCGGGGAGAAATCGCGCTACTTCAGCATGCTTACGCAGAACGAGTATGTAGCGACCCTGTTCCGCCAGTTCTGGCTGCAGGCGGGGGGGTCATGGACGGGAAAAGTCCGCGAGGCCCAGTTGCCGCCGACGGCGAAGCTGTTCGCGTCCTGGGAATCTCCACCGCTTTCGGAACTGATCCGCGACGTCAACAAGTTCAGCATCAACGTGATGGCGCGCCAGATCTATCTGACTCTGGGCACTCGTGACGCCGGCCCGCCCGCAACACTTGAAAAGTCGGACTTAGCAGTACGCGACTGGCTGGCGCGGCGTGGCATGCCTTTTAACGAACTGGCGATCGACAATGGCGCCGGCCTCTCGCGCACTGATCGAATCAGTCCGCGCCATCTTGGCCAGCTGCTGGCGGCGGCTTACAGGAGCCCGCTGATGCCCGAATACATCGCCTCGCTGCCGCTGACGGCCGTGGACGGGACCATGCGCAAGCGGCTCGCCAACTCGCCCGTGGCCGGCCAGGCGCACATCAAGACCGGTTACCTGGAAAACGTGCGCGCCATTGCGGGATACACCCTGGACGCGCGGGGCCGGATGCTGGCGGTGGTGTTCGTCATCAACCATGCTTCGGCGCGCGGCGCACAGGCCGCCCAGGATGCGTTCCTGGAATGGGCCCGGTCAGCGCAGCCGGAGTCATGCTGCAGCCGGCCCTAAGTAAGCCTGTGAGATAATTCCGCTGTGACCCGCATCCCCTTGTCGTGAACAAAACCCCACTCAACGTTGTCGTGCTGGCCGCTGGCAAGGGCACCCGGATGCATTCCAGGCTGCCCAAGGTCATGCATGCGCTTGCCGGCGTGCCGCTACTCGGACACGTACTTTCCAAGGCCCGCCAACTGCAGGCGGACCGCGTCGTCGTGGTTTACGGCTTTGGCGGCGATGCCGTTCCGTCCGCATTCACCGGCACCGATGTGAAGTTCGTATTGCAGGAACCTCAACTGGGAACCGGCCATGCGGTTCAGCAAGCATTCGCGCATTTGCTGCCTGGCGGCAATACCCTGGTGCTTTACGGGGACGTCCCGCTCACCCGTGTCGATACCCTGAAGCAGCTCGTCGCAGGATCCAGAGGCCTCGCCCTGCTCTCTACGGCGCTCGACGATCCCGCCGGATATGGGCGCATTGTACGCAACAAGGCCGGCGCAATCGTTCGCATCGTCGAGGAAAAGGATGCGAGCGCGAAGGAGAAGCAGATACGCGAGATCAACACCGGAATCCTCTGCGCGCCAACCGCAAAACTCGGCGAATGGCTCCCTCGCCTGGAAAACCACAACGCGCAGAAGGAGTACTACCTTACCGACATCGTTGCGCTGGCGATCGTGTCGGGAACGCGCGTCAGCGCCTGTCAGCCGGCGGACAACTGGGAAATCCTCGGAGTCAACAGCAAGGACCAGCTTGCCTCGCTGGAACGGGTGTACCAGTTGGAGCGGGCACGGCAGATGATGAAGGAGGGCGTGACGCTGGCCGATCCGTGGCGCTTCGATGTACGCGGCGAGCTTGCCTGCGGACGGGATGTTTTCATCGACGTGAACTGCATTTTCGAAGGCACGGTAAAGCTCGGTGACGGCGTCAAAGTCGGTGCGGGTTGCGTGCTGAGGAACGTCGAGGTCGGCACTGACACGGAGTTTCTGCCGTATACACATGCCGACGGCGTCATCGCGGGAAACCATTGCCGCGTAGGCCCTTACGCGCGCATGCGCCCGGGTACGCGGCTGGCGGACCACGTACACGTCGGCAACTTCGTCGAGACCAAGGCAACCGAGATCGGCGATGGATCGAAAGCCAATCATCTGACTTATTTGGGCGATACAACGGTCGGGCGCAAAGTCAACATAGGCGCCGGCACGATCGTCTGCAACTACGATGGCGCGAACAAGTTCCGGACCGTTATCGAAGACGATGCGTTCATCGGTTCCGATAGCCAGTTGGTGGCGCCGGTCACTGTTGGCCGCGGCGCCACGATCGGCGCCGGCAGCACCATCACCCGCGATGCGCCGGCGAATGAGCTGACGGTCTCCCGCTCGCGGCAGACTTCGGTGCCCGGATGGAAACGGCCAGTGAAGAAAGAAAAGAAGTAGCCGGTGTCAAGTAATCCTTCCAGGCATCCATCGCCAATCACCAACTACCGAGTACTGTCCTCATGTGCGGAATCGTAGGCGCGGTCGCCAGACGTAACATCGTTCCGGTCCTTCTCGAAGGCCTGCGCAAGCTCGAGTATCGCGGCTACGATTCGGCCGGCCTCGCGATCGTCAACGGCGGCATGCACCGACTGCGCAGTGTCGGCAGGGTGGCATCGCTTACGGAAATGGCAGAGCAGTCAAAACTGCAGGGCAGCCTCGGAATTGCGCACACCCGTTGGGCAACGCATGGCGCTCCGACGGAACGCAATGCGCATCCCCACATCAGCGAGGACGGACTGGCCGTCGTGCATAACGGCATCATCGAGAATCACGAAGCGATGCGCGAGCGCCTGACAAAGGCTGGTTACCGCTTCGACTCCGATACCGACACCGAGGTTGTCGCGCATTTGGTGCACCTGAACTTCAAGCGCAGCGGCGATCTGTGCGGCGCCGTACGGGAGACTGTGAAAGAACTGCAGGGCGCCTACGCAATTGCCGTCCTGTCTGAAAAAAAGCCGGATACGCTGGTGGTGGCGCGCAAGGGTGCGCCGCTGATCATTGGTGTCGGCAAGGGCGAGAACTTCGTCGCGTCAGATGCCTCTGCACTGCTGCAAGTCACCAAGCAGATCGTGTACCTGGAGGAAGGCGACGTCGTCGAGCTGGGCCTTGACGCCTACCGCATATACGATTCGCAGGGCAAGGACGTGGAGCGAGCCGTGCACCAAAGCAGTCTGTCGGCGGACGCCGTCGAGCTGGGTCCGTACCGTCATTACATGCAGAAGGAGATCTTCGAGCAGCCCGGGGCGGTCGCCAATACGCTGGAGATGGTCACGGGGGCCCAGTCGATCGTGCCGCAACTGTTCGGCGCGGATGCTGAAACCGCCTTCAAGCGCGTCAAATCCGTGAACGTGCTCGCTTGCGGTACCAGCTACCACGCCGGGCTGGTTGCCCGCTACTGGATCGAAGCCATCGCCGGCGTGCCCTGCACGGTCGAGATCGCCAGTGAATATCGATACCGGCAAAGCGTTCCCGACGCCGATGCGCTGGTGATCACGATATCCCAGTCAGGAGAAACAGCGGACACCATAGCCGCCCTGCAGCATGCAAAATCTCTCGGCCAGGACCTGACGCTGGCGATCTGCAATGTTGCGGAGAGCTCGCTAATTCGCCAGGCGCGACTGAAATTCCTGACGCGCGCCGGGCCGGAGATCGGGGTCGCGTCTACCAAAGCCTTCACCACCCAGCTTGCCTCCCTGTTCCTGCTGGCGCTGGTGATCGCCAAGCAACGCGGACGCCTCTCGGCGGAGCAGGAACAGAAGCACCTGCAGGCGCTGCGTCATCTGCCATCGGCGCTGCAGCAGGTGCTTACCCTGGAGCCGCAGGTGGCAAAGTGGTCGGAGCGATTCGCGGGCAAACAGCACGCGCTGTTCCTCGGACGCGGGATGCACTACCCGATCGCGCTCGAAGGCGCGCTCAAGCTCAAGGAAATCTCCTATATTCACGCTGAGGCCTATGCGGCGGGCGAACTCAAGCACGGCCCGCTGGCGCTCGTGGACAAAGACATGCCTGTCATCGCCATCGCGCCGAACGATGTGCTGCTGGAGAAACTGAAATCGAATTTGCAGGAAGTGCGGGCGCGCGGCGGCGAACTCTATGTATTCGCCGATGCGGACTCCCACATCCAGGCCGGGGATGGCGTGCACGTCATCAGGATGACCGAACATGCGGGCAATCTCAGCCCGATCCTGCATACCGTGCCCCTGCAGTTGCTCGCCTACCATGTGGCGCTCGCCAAGGGCACCGATGTCGACAAACCCCGCAACCTGGCGAAATCGGTCACTGTCGAATAGTGGAAGGACAAGTCAACCAGCAAGCTGGCTTGCGCGTATGAGAACCAGCTCCCAATGCCGGGAGCAAGGAGGGATGGAACATGAACCACCTGATAAAGAATCTGCTACCCGGATTGCTCTTGGTAATTGGCCAGTTCGCGGCCATGCCTTCGATTGCCAACATGGGTGCCGACGACTCGGACAGCACCGACACCAACTTCGTGGAGGGCAGGAAGGCAGTCGAGTCCCAGGACTGGAACAAGGCGGTCGAACTCTTGGCGAAAGCCGTGCAGACCGATCCGAACAACGCGGACGCGCATAATTTCCTGGGTTATGCCTATCGCAAAAAAGGCGCGTACGCCGCCTCCTTCGAGCATTACGAACAGGCGCTGAAGCTCAATCCGAAGCACAAGCACGCGCACGAGTACATCGGCGAAGCCTATCTGCTCACGGACAACCTGCCCAGGGCGGAACTGCACCTTGCCGAGCTGCAGAAGATCTGCTCGCCGATTCCCTGCGAGGAGTACAAGGAATTGAAGCGCGCCGTGGACGTGTACAAGAAGACCAGGAAGTAGGCGATGGCCAATCCGGCGATTCGCGCCGTGCTTTGGGATTTCGGCGGCGTAATGACCGAGAGTCCGTTTATCGCTTTCTGCCGCTTCGAACAGGCGCGCGGGCTGCCCGCCGGATTTCTTCGCGACATTAACGCCCGCAATCCGGACAACAATGCCTGGGCGAGGTTCGAAAGGTCAGAACTTACTCCCGCGCAGTTCGACGCGGCTTTTGCCGACGAGGCGAGGGCCGCCGGTCATGAAGTGACCGGCCTGGAAGTCATCGACCTTGTATACGGCGATGTCCGCCCGTCGATGGTGGTCGCGCTGGAATTCAGCAAGCGCCATTTCACGAATGCCTGCGTCACCAACAATGTGCAGGCAGGGCCCGGCAGGGGCTTCGACCGGGACGGCCAGCGCGCGAGCCAATGGCAGACGGTGCTGGAGATGTTCGACGCCGTCATCGAATCCTCCAGGATCGGTGTGCGCAAACCGGAGCCGCGCTTTTTCGAGCTGACCTGCGCTCAACTCGGCATCACGCCGGATCAGGCCGTGTATCTTGACGACCTCGGCACAAATCTGAAACCCGCGCGCGCGTTGGGCATGCACACCATCAAGGTCAACGATCCGGCGGCGGCGATCAGCGAACTCGAGTCCGTCCTCGACATCCCGCTGCGCTGAGCGCCGAGTCATTGCGTTCAGCGCGGCTTTTGCGGCGCGTAGGCGAATAACAGGTCATACAGCGGCCGCGGCAGGCAGCGCAGCATCCACCCCACCAAAGCCATCTGCCAGGGCAACACATAGAAACGCTTTCTCGCAGCGATGGCTAGCGCCATTTTGCCTGCGGCGACATCCGCCTTCATGAGAAAGGGCATCGAGTAAGGATTCTTCGCAGTCAGCTTTGTCGCGATGTAGCCGGGACAAAGGGTCACGACTGATACGCCGCTGCCCGACAGTTCCACGCGCAGACTTTCCAGATAGGAAATCGCACCTGCCTTGGACGCAGAATAAGCGGCGACGCCTGGCAAGCCCCTGAATCCCGCAACGCTGGCGATTCCAACCAGCACGCCCTGGCGCCGGGCGCGCATGGCTTCAATGAAAGGCTGGAAGGTGAGCATCATCCCGGTGAGGTTGGTCGCCAGGATTTCCTCGAACACCTTGTTGTCGTCGACTTCAGGGGTCAGCGTGCCGGCGCTGACCCCGGCATTGGCTATGACGATGTCCGGGCATCCGGCTCGGGAGATGAAATCCCGCGCAGGGTGCGCCAATGCTGCGGCGTCGCGGACATCGGCCTGGTAGGAATAAGAGCGCGCGGGCAAAGCCGCGGCAAGCTTCTCGAGCACATCCACGCGCCGGGCGATAAGTCCGAGCACCGCGCCACGCCGGGCGTATTCGACTGCGAGGGCACGGCCGATTCCGCTCGACGCACCGGTGATGTGACTTTCTGCGCCGGGTTCAACCGACCCGTGCTCACTGTTTCCCGCGCGCGGCACGCGCCTTGGCGATGAGTTCATCAACCACCGGCAGAAGCGCCTCGACACTGCCGACCATGCCGGTGCCGGTCAGATAGCGCCCGTCGATGACGATGCCCGGCGTACCCCGGATTCCATAGGCCACGGTCGCATCGCGGGCGCGCTGCACTTCTGCGGAAACCTGCTCCGATTCCAGTGCCCGCGCGAAAGCGTCGCGATCCAGCCCATGCTGCGCCGCCCAGGCGATCGCCTCGGTGGAGTTACCGAGGTTCAGATCCTTCTCGTGAACATCGCGATACACCTGACCGTGCAGGCGCGCGAGTTCGCCTGCCTGCTCCAACGCGAAGTACAGGCTGGTGAGGGGAATCCAGTCCCTGCGCCGCAATGCGGGTACGCGCCGAAAAGCGATGTCAGGGGACAGCCGCCCCAGCCATTCGACCAGCAAGGGCTCGAACCGGTAGCAGGCGGCACAACCGTAATGGAAAAATTCGATTACCTCGACTTGCGCTCCGCCTGGGAGGATAGGAGGATCGATGAGGACATAGTCCACGTCCTCCATCGGTTCTGCGCGGACCGGAACGGCCGGAAGCAGGAGGATCAGGACGGCCGAAAGCAGCGCCACAACCACGTTTTCCGGATTTGCGTAGCGCACGGCGGCGCGACGTTCTTATTTGGCGCCGCGGCGCTCCATGTCGATCAACTGGTCGAGCACTCCGAAGAATTTGGCGTAGTCGTTGCCACCCGCCATCGACGGGCCGGTGAAGTACTTGCCATTCACGGCTACCGAGGGCGTGAACTGCACGCCGTAGGCGCGGCCTATCGTCGCCGCACGCTGGACTTTGGTATCCACAGCGAACGAATCGTAAGCCTGATCGAACTTGACGGTATCGATGCCGGCGCTTTTCACCCAGTCCTTGACGGCCTGGTCGGTGACGAGTTCCTTGCCTTCCTTGTGGAAGGCATCAAAGATTTTCTGGTGATACTGGTCGATCACGCCGAGCGTTTCCAGCGTGTAGAAAAGCTTGGCCGCGGGTTTCCACTGGCTGCGAAACACCATGGGGACAATCCGGTAGTCCACGTCCCTGGGCGTGCGCCTGAGCCAGGACTGCAGTGCCGGTTCGAATTCCGCGCAATGCGAGCAGGCATAGCTGAAGAATTCGATGACTTCTATTTTCTTGCCCATCACCGGTTGCGCCGGCTTGATGAGCTTGTATTCAACATCGACCTGTGGCGCAGCCTGCGCCATCAGGACCGGGGAAAAGACGCAGAGTAGCGCCAGAACACGGAGGGTACGAATCATTGGTTCTTCCATTCTTGAATCAGGGGGTGGGTTCGCGGACCTTGATAAGGTTGGGTTCGATGTTGTTTTCCTTCAGAGCAGTTCTCGATTTGCTTAACTCATCCTGGCCGCGGAGCGGCCCCACCCTGACGCGGTGCCACACCTGGCCATCGGGCAGCGTAGCGGTCTGGATCTGCGCTTCGATGCCCGCCAGCGCCAGGCGCGCCTTCATGTTGTCAGCATCGGACGGGTTCTGGAAAGCAGCAACCTGCAGGAAGTAGACTTCCTTGACCGAAGCCGGAGCGGCACGCCGGAACTCCTTGTCGGTCACAGCTTCCTCGGTGCCAGGAAGGATCTTGTAGAAATCGAAGCGCGGCTTGGTTTGGGTGGCTGCGGTTTCGCCAGGTTTGCCGGGCTTTTCTGCCGGCGTCGCCGATTTGGCCGGCTCCCGGGCGGGCGCTTCCTTTGCCGCATCCGGCTGCTTCTGTTTCTGCGCGAACGGATTCACGCCCTTGTTGATGTACAGCGCGACGCCCAGCGCTATACACAGGCCAAGCAGCAGTCCGATCAGGATACCGACTCCCATCGGGTTGCCGCTTTGCGCCGTGTTCCTCGCCGTTCCGACGTTCTTGTAATCGCGATTCATGGCGGGCAGTTTACTCACATTTTTTGCGGTGCGCCGACCCCGAGAATGGCGAGGCCGCTGCGCAATACTTCCCGCACGGCGGCAGCCAGCGCCAGCCGAGCGAACCGGACGTCAGCTTCTTCCACCAGCAGCCGGGTCGAGTTGTAGTAGCTGTGGAACAGCGCCGCCAGGTCCTTCAGGTAGAACGCGATCTGATGCGGGGCGAGATCTCGTGCCGCGCTGTCGATCTGCTCGGGATAGTCGAGCAGCCTCTGCAGCAACTGCAACTCCTGCTCTTCAACGAGCATGGCCAGGTCGGCGTTGACAAGTTCCGCCGGATTGCCACCCCATTGTTCCAGTACCGAACAAACCCGCGCATGCGCGTACTGAATGTAGTAGACCGGGTTGTCGTTGCTCTGCGCCTTGGCAAGGTCAAGGTCGAAATCCAGGTGCTGGTCGCTTTTGCGGGCGAGATAGAAATAGCGGGTCGCGTCCACACCCACTTCGTCAAAAAGTTCTTCGAGTGTGACAAAACTGCCGCTGCGCTTGCCCATGCGCACCTGTTCCCCCCCGCGGTAGAGCACAACGAGCTGGATTAATGGAACTTCGAGTTTGGCGGGATCGCGGCCCAGCGCAGCGATGGCAGCCTTGACGCGCGGAATGTAGCCGTGATGATCCGCTCCCCATACGTCGATCAGGACATCGAAGCCACGCTGGAGCTTGTCGAAGTGATACGCAATATCGGAGGCAAAGTAAGTATAGAGGCCGTTCTCGCGCTGGACCACGCGGTCCTTGTCGTCGCCGAAGGCGGTGGAGCGAAACCAGCGCGCGCCGTCTTTTTCGTAGAGATGGCCCGCGGTGTCGAGCACCGCGAGGGCATCGGCCACGCGGCCCGAGTCGTACAGCGATCGCTCCGAGTACCAGACATCGAATTCGACGCCGAATCGCGTGAGGACGTCGCGAATCTCCGTGACCTGGCGATCCAGCACGAAGCGGATCAGATGCTCGAAGTCACCGCCGAGCAGCGCGCGCGCGCGTTCGATCAATGCGTCCATGTGCACTTCGACCGCGTCTTCGTCTGCCTCGGGAGCAATGGGCAGATCCCTGGTAACTTCGCCCGCCGATCGCCGCAAGCGCTCACCGTCCGCCGACTTCAGCTCTTGCGCACGCGTGCGGACGTAGTCGCCCTGGTAACCATTCGCCGGAAACGGCAGCGTTTCGCCGCAGAGCTCCAGATAGCGCATCCAAACTGAAACGCACAGGATATCCATCTGCCTGCCTGCATCGTTAACGTAGTACTCGCGCGACACGGAATAGCCGGCGACATCCAACAGATTCGCCAGGCTGGCGCCGTAGGCCGCGCCCCGGCCATGGCCAACGTGCAAAGGTCCGGTGGGATTGGCCGACACGAACTCCACCTGCACTCTCCTGCCCGCGCCGGCACCGATGCGGCCGTATTGCCGGCCGCGGTTCAGGATCTCCTTAACCGCCCATTGTTTCGCGGCCGGCTTGAGGTACAGATTGACGAAGCCGGCGCCGGCAATCTCCGCCTTGTCGAGATAGGGCGAAGCCGGTAATGCCGCGACAAGCGCCTGCGCAAGTTCGCGCGGATTGCGCTTCATGGCCCTGGCCAGTTGCATTGCGAGACTGCTCGCATAGTCTCCATGCTGAAGGGATTTCGGCCGCTCGAGCAGGATGGGCACCGACTTCGAATCCGGAGCGACCTTGAGCAATGCCGAACGCAGCAACTCGGTCAGGTGGGATCGCAAGTCGGGGGTGGCGTTGCTCATGTTGGTGCCGCAGGGCCTCGCGAAAAGGCGCGATTATACCGGCTCGTCCGCTGCGAACCGATCACAGCTCGACGGGATCCACGTCGAGCGACCAGCGCACGCGATTCGCTTTGAGCTGGAGTATCCCCGCAAGCCAGGAGGACAGGAATCCCTGCAGTGCCCCGCGGGATGCGGCCTGGGCCAGCAGTTGCGCGCGATGCCGTCCCGCGACGCGGGACATCGGCGCAGGCACCGGATCGTAGAGCGTGACCTTGGATTCCAGTGCCTCGCCTACGCGGGCCGCCCGGCCGAGAAAATCCATGACGGGCGCTTGGTCCGGTGCTTCTGCGCGCAGCACCGCCTGAAAGATGAAAGGAGGAAAGCCGGCGCGCCGGCGCTCTTCCAGCAGTTCCTCGGCGAAGGAGGCGTAGTCCTGCCGCAGTAACGCCTGGTACACCGGGTGCGCCGGAAACCGCGTCTGCACCAACACCTCGCCGGGAAGCTCGGCCCGGCCCGCGCGGCCGGCAACCTGCATCAATTGCTGAAACAATTTCTCCACCGCCCGAAAATCCGTCGAATAGAGTGCGTTGTCCGGATTGACGATCGCCACCAGCGTCAGCTTGGGAAAATCGTGTCCTTTCGCGAGCATCTGCGTACCGACCAGGATATCCGCCCGGTCGGCGTGAATGTCCGCGCGCATGGTCGTCCAGGCATGCTTTCGCCGGGTGCTGTCGCGATCGATGCGCAGCACGCGTGCATCGGGAAATCGCTCCGACAGCGCCTGCTCGAGGCGTTGCGTTCCCTGGCCGAGACCGCGCAGATCCTGATTTCCGCATGACGGGCAACCGCGGGGCATGTGCTCCTCATGTCCGCAGTGATGGCAGCGCAGGACCTTGTCTTGCAAGTGCCAAACCAGTCGCGCGCTGCAGCGGCTGCATTCTGCGGCCCAGCCGCAGGCACCGCACATCAGGGCAGCCGCATAACCACGGCGGTTGAGAAATACCAGGCTCTGTTCGCCCCGCGCGCGCCTCGCTGCAATCGCCTGCAGCACGGTCTCGGAAAGTCCGTGTGGGGGCGGCGTCTCGTGTTGCTCCACAAGCCTGATCTCGGGTTTGCCGGCGGCAGGCCGCAAGCGCAGGTGCAGATGGCCGAAGCGCCTCGCCTTTGCATTCTGGAAGGACTCCAGGGACGGGGTTGCCGAGCCCAGCACCACTGGCACGCGCCGGTGCTGCGCCAGGAAGATTGCCATATCGCGGGCCGAATAACGCACCCCGTCCTGTTGCTTGAACGAGGCGTCGTGTTCCTCATCGACGATTATCAGCCCGAGCCTGGGCAGTGGCGTAAACAGCGACAGGCGGGTGCCCACCACAACGAGCGCCGAGCCTATAGACGCCGACAGCCAGCGCTCGCTGCGCTCGCCCTCGGCAAGGCCGCTGTGCAGGCTAACCATGTTTACGTTCGGGAAGCGTTCGCGGAAGCGCGATTCGAGTTGCGGCGTCAGATTTATTTCGGGGACCATCAGCAGCGTCTGCAAGCCCGAGGCAAGGGCGAGTTCGATGAGGCGGAAATAGACTTCGGTCTTGCCGCTGCCGGTAACGCCCTCCAGCAACCATGGCGAGAATCTGCCGAATCCGTCGGCAATTTGGTCGACGGCAACCCGTTGCTCTTCGGTCAGCTCCGGCCCGGGCAGCATCGCGGGAGCGAAACAATCCGTCATGGCCGCGGCGGCCTCGAGTCGTTCCACCCAGCCGCTTTCAATCCATTCGCGCAACAAAGCCGGTGCGCGGGTTGAAAGCAGCCGCACCTGCGATTCCCTCATTGTGGGATAGGCATGCAGGGCCGCCATGAGTTTGCGCATGACCACGGCGCGTGCCGGAAACCGTCCGACCTCTATCGCGCGACCGGTTGCGGTCAATGCATAGGCCCAGGAGATTTTCGCCCCCGGGAAATTGACCCGTCGCAGAGCTGTGGGCAGGGCCGCCAGGGCCACCTGGCCGATCGGATGATGATAGTAGTCGCTGCAAAAGCGGATGAGCTGCAGCGTATCGGCAGGCAGCGGCTCCAGCGCGAGGACGCGCTCGATCCGGCGAAGTCGCGTGTCCGCGATGTCCGAATGTTTGGCGAGCTCGAGGACCACACCGACCTGTCGGCGGCGGCCGAAGGGCACGACTACCAGATGGCCTGGGCGCAGCGCGAGCTCGCCAGTGCGGTAGTCAAACGGCGCGGCGACCGGGACATCGAGCGCAACCCTTGCAATGGCCATCGTTCTATGCGGGAGGAAGGTGCTGCAGTTTAGGTGCCTGCATTCGGGTGCAATCTGCATTCATGCGGCTAACAAGCTTTGCCAAAAGAGGTTTTTTTCAAAGCCCCGGGCGGCTGTGGATAATTCTGTTGATGAATCGATCATTCGTCCCGTGGGAAATCGTTCTGAAAGCCAGACAGGGCGCGGGATTCGCCGTGTCAATAGGAGATTAAGTAATTTTATCAGTAGCTTACTGACTCCCTTCGCGAAAAGCTTTATGGCAACCGCATTTCTGTCACCCATGCCGCCGAATTGTGCATAAACACTGGGTTGCAGAGGGGAGGACTAGTGAAACTGCTGGCTGGACCCGTGTACCGCTTCGACCAGCGCTGCGAGGTTTTCCGGTGGGGTGAACTGGGAAATCCCGTGCCCCAGATTGAATATATGACCGACGCCATGGCCGTAGCCCGCCAGGACCTTGTTCACTTCACGGCGGATGGTTTCCGGCTGGGCAAACAGCACGGCCGGGTCCAGATTGCCTTGTAGCGCCACCCTGTCCCCCACCCGGGCCCGCGCCTTGGCGATATCCACGGTCCAGTCGAGGCCCACAGCGTCGGCGCCTGTTTGCGCCAGGCTTTCGAGCCACTGTCCGCCACCCTTGGTGAAGACAATGCGCGGGATACGCTCACCCGACTGCTCCCGGCGCAATCCCGAGAATATCTTCTGCATGTAGCGCAGGGAGAATTCGTGGAAGGCTTCCCCCGACAGAGCGCCGCCCCAGGTGTCGAAAAGCATGACAGCCTGCGCGCCGGCTTCGATTTGGGCATCCAGGTAGAGCGTCACTGCCCGCGCATTCACGTCGAGCAAGTGATGCATAAGGTCTGGCCGCTCGTACAGCATGCGCTTCGTTTCGAGGAATTCGGTGCCGCCACGACCCTCGATCATGTAGCAGGCCAGGGTGAACGGACTGCCGGCGAAGCCGATCAGCGGAACACTGCCCGCGAGCGCCTTGCGGATTTGCGCCACGGCATCGAGAACATAGCGCAATTCGGCAGAAGGGTCCGGAACGACTAGGCGGCGGATGGCCTGTTCATCCCTTAGCGGCCGCTGGAAGCGCGGACCCTCGCCTTCGACGAACTCCAGGCCCAGTCCCATGGCATCGGGGACGGTCAGTATGTCGGAGAACAGGATCGCGGCGTCCAGGGGAAAGCGCGCCAGGGGCTGCAGTGTCACTTCAGTCGCCAGCGTCGGATTCCTGCACAAGTCCATGAAGCTCCCGGCGAGCGCGCGGGTCTTGTTGTATTCGGGAAGATAGCGGCCGGCCTGGCGCATGATCCAGACCGGCGTATATGGCGTGGGCTGCCGCAGGAGCGCCCGGATCAGCGTGTCATTCTTGAGTTGGGACATCTTCACCACGGAAGGACTGGAGACACACGTAGAAAAAAACGGAACATGAACACGAAGGGCACGAAGGAAAAACCAGGTCCCGCGAAGGAAAGCTGAACTCGATTTGCCAAGCCTCGGGGCAGCAAATGCCAGCATCCCCTGTTTTGCTGTCCTTCGTGCGGTTTTGTTTTTCCTTCGCGTCCTTCGTGTTACAGGAAGTTGTATTTCCCGGAAATTGAATTATCTGGGCAGATCGGAGGATCCCATGAGGAATTCATCCACTGCCCGGGCGCACTGGCGCCCTTCGCGTATCGCCCAGACCACCAGCGACTGGCCGCGGCGCATGTCGCCGGCGGCGAATACTTTCGGCGCGGACGTCGCGTAGGCTTTCTGCCCTTCCGTATCGGCCCTGACGTTGCTGCGGGCATCCTTTTCCACGCCGAACTGCTCAAGCAGCCCGCCTTGCACCGGGCCGAGGAAACCCATCGCCAGCAGCACCAGGTCGGCCTTCATCTCGAATTCGGAACCCGGCACCTCGACCATCTTGCCGTCCTTCGATTCGACCCGAACCGCCTTGAGCTTCTTCACCTTGCCGTTTTCGCCGATGAATTCCTTGGTCGCCACCGACCAGTCGCGATCGCAGCCTTCTTCGTGCGACGACGAAGTACGCAGCTTGATCGGCCAATAGGGCCATACCAGCGGCTTGTTCTCCTGCTCCGGCGGCTGCGGCAGCAATTCGAACTGGGCGACGGAGGCTGCACCATGGCGGTTCGAAGTTCCGACACAGTCGGACCCGGTATCGCCGCCGCCGATGACCACGACGTGCTTGCCGGTGGCCATGATCTGTCCGGGGACCTTGTCGCCGGATACCACTTTGTTCTGCTGCGGCAGAAATTCCATGGCGAAATGGACGCCATCAAGGTTGCGCCCCGGTATCGGCAGGTCGCGCGGTTGTTCTGCGCCGCCCGACAGCACCACCGCGTCAAACTCCTTGAGCAGTGTCTCTGCCGCAACTGCGTTCGGGCCCTTGCCACCAACATGCTGGCTGGCGCGGAACTCGACGCCCTCCGCGCGCATCTGGTCCATGCGCTTGTCGATCAGATGCTTCTCCATCTTGAAATCGGGAATGCCGTAGCGAAGCAGGCCGCCGATGCGATCGTTCTTCTCGATCAGCGCGACATCATGGCCGGCCCGCGCCAGCTGCTGGGCACAGGCGAGGCCGGCGGGCCCCGACCCGACTACAGCGACTTTCTTGCCGGTCTTGTGCTTGGGCAGTTCCGGCGCTACCCAACCCTGCTCCCAGGCCTTGTCGATGATGGCGTGCTCGATCGACTTGATGCCCACCGCATCGTTGTTGATGTTCAGGGTACAGGCCGCTTCGCAGGGTGCCGGGCAGACGCGGCCGGTGAACTCGGGGAAATTATTGGTCGAGTGCAGAACTTCGATCGCCTGCTTCCAGTTCTGCTTGTAGACCAGGTCATTCCAGTCGGGAATGATGTTGTTGATCGGACAACCGGTCATGCAGAACGGAATGCCGCAATCCATGCAGCGCGCACCCTGGACCGACGCTTCCTGGTCCGCCAGATGCAGCACGAACTCGCGGTAGTGCTTGATGCGCTCGCCCTTGTCCTCCGCCGCCTCCGCGAGACGCTGGTACTCCATGAATCCGGTAACCTTGCCCATTCCCCAACCCTTCGCTTCTGAACTGCACAGTCTGGAGAAGCGGGACGGGCGCAGAATAACCGCGCCCGTCCCGCCTCCACGGTTATATTTACGCGGCCATCTTGCCGTTTTTAGCGGCCATCTCGCCGAGCGCACGGCGATACTCCGTCGGAAACACCTTGACGAACTTGGTGCGATAGTCCGCCCAGTTATCGAGTATCGCCTTCGCCCGTGCGCTGCCGGTGTAGCGCGCGTGCTTTTCGATGAAACCTTTCAGGATTCTTTCGTCGCTCTGGTGCAGGTGCCAGATATCCTTGGGCACTCTGGCCTCCTGCTCGCCCTCCGCAAGTACCGGTTCCAGTTGCACCATGGACGGGTTGCAGCGGTTCTTGAAGCTGCCGTCCTCATCGAGCACGAAGGCAAGCCCGCCCGACATCCCCGCCGCGAAGTTGCGGCCCGTCGTACCAAGCACCACGACCGTGCCACCAGTCATGTATTCGCAGCCATGGTCACCGACGCCTTCGACGACCGCATGCGCGCCGGAATTGCGGACGCAGAAGCGTTCCCCGCCAACGCCGCGGAAATAGGCTTCTCCCGCAACCGCACCGTACATCACGGTGTTGCCGACTATGATGTTCTCGAGCGGATTGCCGCGGAACTTGGACGAAGGCTGCACGGAGATCCTGCCACCCGAGAGTCCTTTGCCCACGTAATCATTGGCCTCGCCGATCAGTTCCAGAGTAATGCCCTGGGCGAGGAAGGCGCCGAAACTCTGGCCCGCGCTGCCGGCCAGTTTGATGTGGATCGTGTCATGGGCCAGTCCGGAGTTGCCGTACTTCCTGGCAACTTCGGAGGACAGCATCGTCCCCACAGTGCGATTCACGTTGCGAATCGGCATCTCGATCTTGACCGCTTCGGCGCGTGTCAGCGCCGGTTGCGCAAGTTCAATCAGGCGATGGTCCAGTGCCTTGTCCAGGCCATGGTCCTGTTTCTCCGAATTGAAGATCGCCACGTCGGCCGCCATTTTCGGCATGTAGAAAATCCGGCTGAAGTCGAGGCCGCGCGCCTTCCAGTGCTCGATGCCCTTCTTCATGTCGAGCAAATCGGTGCGCCCGATCAGTTCGCGCAACGAGCGCACGCCGAGCATGGCCATGATCTCGCGTACTTCCTCAGCGATGAAGAAGAAAAAATTCACCACGTGCTCGGGCTGGCCCTTGAATTTCTTGCGCAGCACCGGATCCTGGGTGGCTACGCCGACCGGGCAGGTGTTGAGATGGCACTTGCGCATCATGATGCAGCCAGTCACCACCAGCGGTGCCGTCGCGAAGCCGAATTCGTCGGCACCGAGAATGGCGCCGATGGCGACGTCGCGGCCGGTCTTCATCTGGCCGTCGACCTGGACTGCAATGCGCCCACGCAGGCGGTTGAGCACCAGTGTCTGCTGCGTCTCCGCCAGTCCGAGTTCCCAGGGCGTTCCGGCGTGCTTGATCGAGGACCACGGACTCGCACCGGTACCGCCATCGTGGCCCGCAATGGTGACGTGATCGGACTTCGCCTTGGAGACGCCCGCTGCCACCGTGCCGACACCGATTGCTGAAACCAGCTTGACGCTTATCGAGGCACGCGGGTTTGCGTTTTTCAGGTCGTGAATCAGTTGCGCCAGATCTTCGATCGAATAGATGTCGTGATGCGGAGGGGGCGAGATGAGCCCCACGCCGGGAACCGAAAAGCGCAGCTCCGCAATGTATTCCGAAACCTTGTGGCCCGGAAGCTGGCCACCTTCCCCGGGTTTGGCGCCCTGCGCCATCTTGATCTGGATCTGGTCCGCCCCGTTCAGATACTCCGCCGTGACGCCGAAGCGTCCGGATGCCACCTGCCGGATCTTGGAGCGCAGTGAATCGCCTTCATGCAGCACGATATCGCGCTCCACGCGGTCGCGCCCGATGCGGGAGGCCAGCGACTCGCCTTCCTTCATGGGGGCGACGCGGCGCGGATCCTCGCCGCCTTCGCCGGTGTTGGACTTGCCGCCGATTCGGTTCATGGCGATCGCCAGCGTGGTGTGCGCCTCGGTCGATATCGAACCCAGCGACATCGCGCCCGTCGCAAAGCGCTTGACGATGTCCCTGGCCGGCTCGACTTCGTCGATCGGGATTGACTTTGCGGGATCGAACCTGAACTCGAAAAGGCCGCGCAGCGTCATGTGCCGCTTGGACTGGTCGTTGATGATCGTCGCGTACTCGCGATACGTTTGGTAGCTGTTGGTGCGGCTCGAATGCTGCAGTTTGGCGATCGCATCCGGGGTCCACATGTGCTCTTCGCCGCGCACGCGGAACGCGTATTCGCCGCCGGCATCAAGCGCCCCCGCCAGTACCGGGTCATCGCTGAATGCGGCCAGGTGGAAGCGAATCGCCTCCTCCGCCACTTCGAATACGCCGATGCCCTCGACGCTGGTGGTCGTCCCGCTGAAGTATTTGTCCACCATCGACCTGGCCAAACCGACCGCCTCGAAGATCTGCGCTCCGGTATAGGACATGTACGTGGAAATGCCCATTTTGGACATGACTTTCATCAGGCCCTTGCCGACCGCCTTGACGTAGTTCTTGACGCCTTTCTCGCCGCGATAGTCCTCCGGGATCGACTCGTCCGCGTGGAGGATGGTCTCCATCGCCAGGCAGGGGTGGATCGCCTCGGCACCGTACCCGGCCAGCAGGGCGAAGTGATGGACTTCGCGTGCCGAACCGGTTTCCACGACCAGGCCGGCACTGGTGCGCAATCCCTTGCCGACCAGATGCTGGTGAATGCCGGACAGGGCCAGCAACGCGGGTATCGCAACATGCGTCGCATCGACCTTGCGGTCGGACACGATGAGGATGTTGTAGCCCGAACGCACCGCGTCCTCGGCCTGCGCGCACAGGCTCGCAAGGCGTGCTTCGATCGCCTGCTTGCCCCAGGCTACCGGATAGGTGATGTCGATTTCAAAAGACTTGAACTTGCCGCCCGTGTAGTAATCGACGTGGCGGATGGTGTCCATCTGGTTGAAGTCGAGCACCGGCTGGCTCACTTCGAGACGCATCGGCGGATTGGTTTCATCAATTCCAAGCAGGTTCGGCTTCGGTCCGATGAACGAGACCAGCGACATCACCAGGTCCTCGCGGATCGGATCGATCGGCGGATTGGTCACCTGGGCAAACAGTTGCTTGAAATAGTTGTACAGCGCCTTGTTCTTGCTCGACAGCACGGCGAGCGGCGAATCGTTGCCCATCGACCCGATGGCTTCCTCTCCCTGCTGCGCCATCGGGCCGAGGATGAATTTCAGGTCCTCCTGAGTATAGCCGAAGGCCTGCTGGCGGTCCAGCATCGGCACCTTGCTGCGTTCCGCGATCTTGGTGGACGCCGGCAGGTCGTCCAGCTTGATACGGATGCGGTCGATCCAGGCCTTGTAGGGCTTGACCTGGGCGAGCGTGTCCTTCAGTTCCTTGTCGTCGATGATGCGCCCGGCCTCGACGTCGATCAGAAACATCTTGCCGGGCTGCAGGCGCCACTTTTTGATGATTTTCTCTTCCGGGATCGGGAGGACCCCGGTTTCGGACGCCATCACCACGATGTCGTCGCTGGTGACGATGTAGCGAGCCGGACGCAGCCCGTTGCGGTCTAGGGTGGCACCAATCTGGCGGCCATCGGTAAACGCAACCGCGGCCGGGCCATCCCACGGTTCCATCATTGCAGCGTGATACTCGTAGAAGGCACGGCGGCTGGGATCCATCAGGGTGTGCTTCTCCCAGGCTTCCGGGATCAGCATCATCATGGCGTGCGCCAGGGAATAGCCACTCATTGTCAGCAGCTCAAGCGCGTTGTCGAACGACGCCGAGTCCGACTGGCCGTCATAGATCAGCGGCCAGACCTTGTCGAGGTCCTTGCCGATGATCGGACTGGAAATCGCCCCTTGCCGCGCTCGCAGCCAATTGACGTTGCCCCTCAGGGTATTGATTTCGCCGTTGTGGGCGATCATCCGGAACGGGTGCGACAGGTCCCACGTCGGGAAGGTATTGGTGGAGAAGCGCTGGTGAACCAGGGCCAACGCGGACACCATGCGCGAATCCTGCAGGTCCTTGTAGTAGGTCCCGACCTGCCCGGCCAGCAGCATGCCTTTGTAGACGATGGTACGCGCCGACATCGACGGCACATAAAACTCCTTGCCGTGCTCAAGCCTGAGCGCCTGGATTGCGTGGCCCGACACCTTGCGGATGATGTACAGCTTGCGCTCCAGAGCGTCGGTCACCGTCACCCCGGCGCCGCGGCCGATGAATACCTGGCGGATTACGGGTTCGATGACTTTGACAGATTCGCCGAGGTTGCAATTGTCGCGGGGAACGTCTCGCCAGCCCAGCAGGACCTGGCCTTCGTCCTTGATGGCACGCTCGATTTCGTATTCGCAGGCCAGCCGGGATGCCGGCTCCTGGGGGAGGAACACCATGCCCACGCCGTACTCGCCGGGCGAAGGCAGCTTCACTCCCTGCCTGGCCATTTCCTCCCGGAAGAACTGGTCCGGGATCTGGATCAGGATGCCGGCGCCGTCGCCGGCCAGCGGGTCGGCCCCGACCGCACCGCGGTGGGTCAGGTTTTTGAGGATCAACAGGCCCTGATCGACAATGGCGTGGCTTTTCACCCCTTTGATGTGCGCAATGAATCCTACGCCGCATGCGTCGTGTTCATTGGCCGGATCGTAGAGTCCCTGCCGCGCCGGTAATGTCGAGTGAGCCATTTGCTACCTTTAGCCGCTTACATGGGGGAATGCGAGTCTGAAGCAACCGTCCGAAGCCGGTTTTGTGCCAGTTCCGCATCGAATCGCACTATCTCGAGCTGAGCTTTTAATGGTACCGCGAGTAGTGGCGGCCTTTCAATAAAGCGAGGTGGACGCTCGTCCGGCACCACTGCGGAAGCTCAGGATTCCTCGACGGAAAACAGCCGGCGATGCTCGCGGATGGCGTAACGGTCGGTCATCCCGGCGACGTAGTCGGCGATGGCGCGGGGCAGGTCGGTTTCGGCGCGGGCCTGGAACTCCGGCGGAAGCAGGCGCGGGTCCGCCAGGAAGGCCTGGAACAGGTCGCGGATGATGCGCTTGGCCTTGTTGCTCATGCGCGCCACCCGGTAATGCTGGTACAGGTGCCGGCGCAGGAAAACCTTGAGTTCGCGCTGCTGCTCGCGCACCGTATCGCTGAAAGCGATCAGCGCGGGCGCACGGCGGACATCGTCAAGGCTGGCAGGACGATGCTCGGCGACCAGGGAGCGACTCTGCTCCGTCAGGTCCGAAACCAGCGTATTGATCATGCTGCGCACGGTCTCGTGGATCAGGCGGCGGTCAACGAGGGCCGGAAACTGCTGCCGGACCTGCTCCAGGTGCCGGGAGAAAATTCCTACGGCGGACAGTTGTTCCAGCGAAATCAGCTCGGAGCGCAGGCCGTCGTCCACATCATGGTTGTTGTAGGCGATTTCGTCTGCCAGGTTGGCGATCTGCGCCTCGAGCGAAGGCTGTTGTTTTTTCAGGAAACGCTCGCCGATTGCGCCGAGGTTCTTTGCGTTCTCGATGGAGCAGTGCTTGAGGATGCCCTCACGAGTCTCGAAGCACAGGTTCAGCCCGTCAAAAGCGCCATAGCGCTGCTCGAGGAGGTCCACCACCCGCAGGGATTGCAGGTTGTGTTCGAATCCCCCGAATTCCTTCATGCATTCGTTCAGGGCATCCTGTCCGGCGTGCCCGAAGGGGGTATGGCCCAAGTCGTGGGCCAACGATATCGCCTCCACCAGATCCTCGTTGAGGCTCAGATTGCGGGCAATGGAACGGCCGATCTGCGCGACCTCGAGGCTGTGCGTAAGCCGCGTTCGGAACAGGTCCCCTTCGTGATTGACGAATACCTGCGTCTTGTATTCGAGGCGGCGAAACGCGGTTGAATGAATGATGCGGTCGCGGTCGCGTTGAAATTCGGTACGGCCTGACGGAGGCGGTTCGGGAATCTGCCGTCCGGCGGATTTGCCGGGATCGGCGGAGTAGCCTGCGGATTCAGGCATGCGCCCTCGTATTTGCGAGGACTTCGCGCAGGTCTTCCCCGGAGAAATCCGCCGTCACGACGGCTTTGCCCAGGGACTTGAGCAGGATCAGCCGCAACTTGCCGTTCTCCACCTTCTTGTCGTGGCCCATCAGTTCGAGATAACGCTCGCAGCCCAGGTCGGGGGCCTCCGTCGGCAGGCCGGCACGCCGCATCAAGCGCTCGATCCGCTCCACGTCCTTTGTGTCCAGCATGCCCATCCGCCGCGAAAGTTTTGCCGCCATCAGCGTTCCGGCGGCCACCGCTTCCCCATGCAGCCAGGTTCCGAATCCGAGTCCGACCTCGATGGCATGGCCGAAGGTATGCCCGAGATTCAGCAAGGCACGTTCGCCAGTTTCACGTTCGTCCGCTGCCACGACGGCCGCTTTGTTTTCGCAGGAACGCAGCACCGCATGGATGAGAGCCTCGGGATCGCGCGCGCGCAGCTTCTCTATATTGGCATCGAGCCAGTCCAGGAAACGGAGGTCCATGATCAGGCCGTACTTGATGACCTCTGCAAGCCCGGCGGAAAGTTCGCGCTCCGGCAATGTATCCAGGGTGGCAACGTCGCTTAGCACCAACCGCGGCTGGTAGAACGCGCCGATCATGTTCTTGCCCAGGGGATGATTGATCGCAGTCTTGCCGCCGACTGAGGAGTCCACCTGCGCAAGCAGGGTCGTCGGCAACTGGATGAAGGGCACACCACGCTGATAGCTCGCGGCGGCGAACCCGGCCAAGTCTCCAACGACGCCGCCGCCTAATGCCAGCACGGTAGTCTTGCGTTCGGCGCGATGACAGATCAGGACATCGAAAATGGCATTGAGGGTCTGCCAGTTCTTGTGTTCTTCCCCATCCTGCACGATGGCCTGCACGATTTCGACTCCTGCTTTTTCCAGAGCCTTGACGAAAGGCGCGAGATACAGCGGGGCGATCGTGTTGTTGGTAATGATCGCCACTCGGGGTTGCGCCAGGTGCGGCAACAGAAGCTCCACCTGGGCGAGCAGTCCGCGGCCGACATGGATGGGATAGGAACGCTCTCCCAGTCCTACCGTTACTGTACGCATGGCGTTCAGTTCGGCTCCAGGGTGCCGGACGGTGCTTCCAGCAACATTTGATGCAGCCGGCTGACGAGCGAAGTCAGGCTCTGGCTGCCGGTTTCGATAATCACGTGCGCGGTGTCGCGATACAGAGGATCGCGGATTTCATACAACTCCGCGAGTCGCGCGCGGGGATCGGCGGTCTGCAGCAGGGGGCGGTTGCGGTCGTGGCGCGTGCGATTGAGCAGATCCCTGACTGTAGCGCGCAAATACACCACTGTGCCGCGGGATTTGAGCCGGGCCCGATTGCTGTCGCTCAGGATGGCTCCGCCACCGGTGGCGAGAACGATGTCGGACAGCGCCGTCAGTTCATCGATAACCGCGGACTCCCGGTTGCGGAAACCTGCTTCCCCCTCGATCTCGAAAATCACCGGTATCTTGACGCCGGTACGTTCCTCGATGACTTGGTCGGAATCGTGGAATACCTTGTCCAGGCGCTTGGCCAGCACCCGTCCCACGGAGGTCTTTCCAGCCCCCATCATGCCCACCAGAAAGATGCTGCCTGCAAGGGGTTCGCCGGGCTGTGGGGGCGGTTGAATGGACAATTGCTGCATGCGGACATTCTAGCGAAACCGGCCGCGGGCGGCCGCAAACAAAACGGCCGCAGCGCTGGCTGCGGCCGTCTCCAGGCTGATTCTGCAGATCAGCGCATTCCGGGCATTTCTTTCACGACTCTGGGCGTTACGAAAATCAGCAGTTCGCGCTTGTCATTCCGCTTCAGATCCTGGCGGAACAGGATGCCTAGCACCGGGATGTCTCCGAGCATCGGAACCTTCGTCACGGTACTCGATTCGTCCTGGGTGTAGATGCCCCCCAGACCAACTGTGCCACCGTTCTCCACCAGCACTTCGGTTGAAACCTGCTTGGTGTCGATCGCCGGTCCGGCACTGGTGTTGGCACCTACGCTGTCCTTGTTGACGTTCAACTTCATGATAATGTTGTCGTCCGGCGTAATTTGCGGCTTGACCTTGAGGCTCAGGGTCGCCTTACGGAAGGAAACGCTGGTGGCACCGCTGCTGGTGGCCTGCTGGTACGGGATTTCCGTGCCCTGCTCGATAATGGCTTCGACGTTGTCCGCCGTGATCACGCGCGGGCTGGAGATGATCTTGCCCTTGCCGTCGGCCTGCAGCGCAGTGATTTCGAGGTTAAGGAACTTGCTCATCGCATCATTCATCAGGATCAGCGAGAACTGTCCGGGGCCAACCCCGCCGATCCCGGGCGCTATCATGTTGGTAAACAGCGAATCGGCGATAAAGTTCGGGGTATCGGTGGTCTGACCCGTATGCGCGCCGGTATCAATCAGTCCGCCACCGATCACTCCGCGATGGGTTCCGCCCGGGATCTGGTCGCCCCGGCCCGTAGTGTCGTGGTAACCCAACCGGGCGCCCAGGTTGCGGCTGAAGGTGTCAGATGCCTCAACGATCCGCGCCTCAATGAGCACCTGCCGCGACGCAATGTCCACGGTTTTAATCAAACTGCGCACCTCATCGAGTTTCGATGGGATGTCCTGAACGAAAATGATGTTGGTGCGCGGATCAATTACAGCGCTGCCGCGCTTCGACAAGATCTTCTGCGTCGTATCAGTCAGTATTTTCTGGAAAGCCTCGGCCTTCTGATAGTTGAGCTGGAAAGACTCGGTTCGCAACGGTTCCAGATCGGCAATCTGGGCTTGGGCTTCGAGTGCCAGCTTCTCCTTGGTTGCCAGCTCGTCGCGCGGCGCGATCCAGACCACGTTGCCCGTCTTGCGCATATCAAGGCCCTTGGCCTGGAGAATAATGTCCAGCGCCTGATCCCAGGGTACGTCCTTGAGTCGCAGGGTAAGATTTCCAGTGACCGTGTCGCTGGTGATGATGTTCAGATTGGTGAAGTCGGCGATCACCTGCAGCACAGCGCGCACTTCGATGTTCTGGAAGTTCAGCGACAGCTTGTCGCCGGTATAGCCTTTGCCGGACTTCTGCTTGCTCGCGGCATCCTCGACGACCGGCTTCACTTCGATGATAAAGCGCTTATCGGTCTGGTAGGCGGACTGTTCCCAGCGTCCCTTGGGCATCAGCGTGATGCGCGTGTTGCCGCCCTGTTTCATCACCTCGAAGGAATCGACCTGGGTTCCAAAGTCCGTCACGTCGAAGCGCCGCTCCAGCGCCGGCGGCAACGAGGTTTGAAGGAAGTCCACGATGATGCTTCGGCCCTGCTGCTTGAGGTCGATTCCGGTGCCGGTGTCCGACAAGTCGACAACGATCTGCGCTTCGCCGTTCTTGCCGCGCCGAAAGTCCACGTCCTGGATGTTATGGGGTTCCGCCACCGACTTGGCCTCGGCGAACTGGGTCGTGCCTGTATTGGCCGCCGAAGCCGTGACGCCGGTTCCTTGCAGCGTGACGATCACCGTATTGCCCTCGGTACGGGATTCATACTTCGCCATCTTGGCCAGGTTCAGCACTACACGGGTACGTCCGCCGGACTGTCCGAGGCGAATATTGCGCAGATCCCCCTGATTGACATCCTGGGAGTTCTTGCCGAGTCCGTTCGCGGTATTCGGAAAATCGAGTGCGATGCGCGGCGGGTTGTTCACGGTGAAGGCGGCCGGCGGGGCCGACAGCGGCTCCTTAAGACCAAGTTTGATGGTCACGACACCACCCTGGGCAGAAACGTCCACCGACTGGATGACATTGCCCGTACCGGCGCCCGATTTGACCTCGTCCTGAGCTTGGGCACCGGCGCCTAGGATCAGCGCCAGCCCCTGCAGGGCGACAACCAGGTTGATCAAACGTCCGATGAATTTCATGTACGCGTGCTCCTTTTCAATTCTCGAGCAACTGCAGATTGCTGGTGCGCTCGTTCCAAGAACCCGACGAGGAGTCCTGGATCACTTCCTTGAGAGTCACCGCCGATTCGCTGATCGCCGTGATCACGCCGAAATTCTGCCCGACGTAGTTGCCGATCCTGACGCGGTACAGGTTGTTGTCCGGGGTCTTGATGAGCGCAAAACGCGCCTGCTTCTGCTCCAGGGTGCCGACCATCTGCAAACTTTCCAGGGCAAACGATTCCAGCGCTTCCTTGCGGCGGTTCAGGTCGGGCTGCGGTCCGCCGCCTCCGCCGCGGTTCGCCAGCGCCAGCTCACGCGGCCTGAAGGGATCGGGCAGCTCGAATGCATTGTAGGCAAAGGGTTCGAACTGCTTGACCTCCGGGATGGGTTCAACCCGTCCGCGCAGGCCCTGTCCAGACTCTTCCACGAATTGTTTCAGGTCGGAGAACTGGTCTCCGCCGCAGCCGCCTAGCACGGCTGCGAATGCGAGTATGCCGATCGCTGAGCGCATCACTTTTTGCCACCCTTGGCCTTGGCAGCATCGCGGGCGGTCTTGCGTTGTGCCGCGACTTCGTTGTCGTCCAGGTATCGGAACGTCTTCGCTGTCGCGTCAAGCAACAGCCCGCCTTCCTTGTCGACCGAAAGCGCCACGTCGTTCAAAGTTACGATTCGCGAAAGCTGTGATACATCGCTGGCGAAAGCACCGATGTCGTGGTAAGTGCCCGAAAGTTTGATGGTGATCGGCAATTCGGCGTAAAACTCCGAAGTCGTCTCCCGCGGGGCCGGACGGAACAATTCGAACTGCAGGCCGCGGCCCAGGCCCGCCTGGTTGATGTCGGTGAGCAGCGCCTCCATCTCGGATTTGTTCGGCAGCTGCTTGAGCATTTCGCCGAAGGATTCTTCGATCTCGGCGAGCTGCCTGCGGTAGGCCTCGAGATTCACCGCCTGCTTCTTCTTGTCCAGGAAGGAATCGCGCAGCTGCTGCTCCTTTTCCCTGGCACTGGCAAGCGTTTCCAGCTGGCCTTTCCAGTCGAACCAGTAGCCGGCGAACACCAGCAGGACGAGCAGAATGACGAGCGCACCCAGCTTGGGCAGCGCCGGCCAGTTGCCGATGTCCCGCGGATTGAGGTTTCTCAGGTCGTCGAGCGTCATGGTGTCAGGTCTTGGGGACTGCGGCAGGCACCGGCTTTGCGGCCGGTGCGGCTTCTTCCTTGGGCCGCGAGATGGTCACGTTCAGATTGAACTCGTTAATCTCGACCTTCTCCTTGCCAACCGTGACCGCCTTGATTTCAACGAGCGCGGGGGTTTCCAGCCAAGGCGAGGCTTCGATGTTGCGCATCAGGGTCGAAACCCTTGCGTTCGAAGTCGAATAGCCCACCACATTCACGATTTTTCCGGTTTGCTTGATCGATTTCAGATAGATCCCGTCGGGCAGCTGTCTTACCAGCTGGTCGAGCAACCTCACCGTCTCGGTGCGGTTGGTCTGCAGGGATTCCACGACGCGTTTGCGCGCCAGCAGGGCCGCCGTCTGCTCCTTGAGCTTCTTGATCTCGTCGATCTGCTTGTCGAGCGCGGCAATCTGGGTTTCGAGATACCGGTTGCGCTCCAGCTGGTTCTCGATGCGCTCGGCGAAGAACGAATGCACCGTCACCACGATGACCGCCGCCAGACCTACCGTCATCGCGGCGAGTATGGCGAACTGCTTTTGCGCCGCTTTGCGCCGGGCGGCGCGATGGGGCAGTAGGTTGATTGGGATCATGCGTCGAACCTCCGCAACGCCAGTCCGCATGCAACCAGCAGCGCCGGGGCATCAATGGCGAGCTGGGCCTGGCGAACCCTGCCGGAGATATCCATTCCAACAAAGGGATTGGCCAGCAGCGAATTGACCTGGGTGCGCTCCGCAACCACTTCCGGCAGGCCGGGAATCGTCGCGGACCCGCCGGAGAGGAAAATATGGTGAGCCTGGTTGTACTGGGTCGAGGTGAAGAAGAACTGCAGCGCGCGCGCAACCTCGAGCGCCAGGGTATCCATGTAGGGGGCGAGAACCTCGCCTTCATAGGTGTCGGGCAACCCGCCATTGCGCTTTGCAGCCTCGGCCTCTTCGGCCGAGAGGTTGTAGTGGCGCATGATCTCCTGGGTGAGCTGGTTGCCGCCAAAGGGCTGCTCGCGCATGTAAACCGACTGGTTGTTACGCAACACGTTGATGTTCATCATCGAAGCGCCGATGTCGACCAAGGCGATCGTCTGGTCGCGGCCGCCATCCTGCAACTGGCTTTGCATGAGCTCGAATGCGTTCTGGGCCGCGAAAGAATCGATGTCCATGACCAGAGCCTTGAGCCCGACCGATTCGGCCACGGCGACCCGGTCCTCGACCTTTTCCTTGCGCGAGGCCGCGATCAGCACTTCCATGTCCTCGGTACTGTTGGGCGCGGGACCCAAAGTCTGGAAATCGAGGTTGACCTCTTCAAGGGCGAACGGGATGTACTGGTTGGCCTCGGTTTCCACTTGGGCTTCGAGCTGGTCTTCAGTCTGGCCGGCGGGAACGGTGATTTTCTTGGTGATTACGGCGGCCGCCGGCAGGGCCATCGCCAGATTGCGCACCCGGGTGCCCATGCGCTTCCAGCCGCGCCGTACCGCATCACCCACCTCTTCGAGGTTCATGATGTTGCCGTCGACAACGGCATCCTTCTGCAGGGGCTCGATCGTATAGCGCTCGAGGCGATAACGCCCCTTGCCGGAGGACGCCAGCTCGACCATTTTCACGGACGAAGAGCTGATGTCCACACCGATCAGCGGTGGCGACTTGGGCTTCAGCAGGTTGCTGAGCGCATCTACGTTAAACTCGAATTTTCCCTTGAACATTGGCCGTTTAGGCGCGATACGTATAATCTACATTAAATGCTAGCAACAACTATTTTGCATGTAAAGCGTTTTTAGCGAGGCTTTGTTGCGGTCTCGCTACACCTTATATAATGCTCGGCGATTTTCCTTCCCTCTCCTCCTCAAATCTAACCATGTTTTCCCGCTGGTGGTTCTACGTCCTGATCGGACTCGGTGCATTCGTTGCGGCGATCGCCCTAGTGGTGGGCTATGCGGCCGTCGTCGCGTATCCGAATTTGCCTTCACTTGAAGCACTTACGTCGTATCAGCCGAAGATTCCACTACAGATTTTCAGCGTCGAAGGGGACCTTATCGGCGAGTTTGGCGAAGAGAAAAGGGCCTTCGTAAAGATCGACCAGACGCCCGAAACTCTGCGCACGGCAATCATCGCGGCGGAGGATGAGCGCTTCTACGAGCACGGTGGGGTGGACTATATCGGGGTAATCCGGGCGGCTTTATCGAATTTTGCCGCCGCCAGCGCCCGCCAGGGCGCCAGTACCATCACCATGCAGGTCGCCCGCAATTTCTTCCTCAGCACGGAGAAGACCTTCAGCCGTAAGTTCAACGAAGCCTTGCTCGCATTCAAGATCGAGCACAGCCTGACCAAGGACGAGATCCTCCAGCTTTATATCAACCAAATCTACCTGGGCCAGCGTGCCTACGGTTTTGGCGCGGCGGGCCAGGTTTATTTCGGCAAACCACTGGAACAGTTGAATCTGGCGGAAATCGCAATGCTCGCGGGCCTGCCCAAGGCTCCCTCCCGCTACAATCCGGTCGTCAACATGGGCCGGGCCAAGCAACGCCAACGCTATGTCCTGCGGCGCATGCTCGAGCTCAGTTACATCGACGAGGAGCAGCTCAAGAAAGCGGAAGCCCAGCCCATCATCCTCACCAGCCAGATCCAGGAGTTCGCCACCCGCGCCGACCACTTCGCGGAAATGGTGCGCCAGGCGATCTACGATGCCTACAAGGACGAGGCCTACACGCGGGGGTTCCGGGTCTATACGACCTTGTCGAAGGCCCATCAGGACGCGGCCTACCGGGCGGTGCGCCAGGGAGTTCTGGAATACGACAAGCGCCAGGCCTATCGCGGCGCGGAAGGCTACTTCAACCTGCCCAAGGAGGAAGTCGGCGAGGAAGCGCTTGAGGATGCGCTGCAGGAAGAGTTCGAAAACGATGACATCTACCCGGCAATCGTCCTGGAAGTGGACGCCAAGACGGTCAAGGTCTATCGGAAGGGTGGCGAAACCCTGACCATCACTGGCGAGGGACTGAAAGTCGCATCCAAGATGATCGGCAACCGGGCGCCCGCAAAAACAAGATTGCGCCGGGGCGCGCTGATCCGAGTGCAGCCGGAGGTAAAAAGCGGCTGGCAGATCGTGCAGCTGCCGCTGGTCGAGTCGGCGCTGGTGTCGGTGGACACCAACGACGGCGCCATCCGTGCGTTGGTCGGCGGATTCGATTTCTATCGCAACAAGTACAACCATGTGACCCAGGCGCGCCGCCAGCCCGGATCGAGCTTCAAGCCGTTCGTCTACTCGGCCGCGCTGGAAAAAGGCTTTACGCCTGCCACCATCATTAACGATGCGCCCATCACGATCGACGCCAGCGAAACCGGCTCGGTCAACTGGGAACCCAGGAACTTTGACGGGGCGTTCGACGGGCCAATCCGCATGCGCACCGCACTCACCAAATCCAAGAACCTGGTATCGATCCGCATCCTTCAGGCCATTACGCCGCAGTACGCGCAGGACTACATCAGCCGCTTCGGCTTTGACCCCAAGCAGCATCCGCCCTATCTGACCATGGCGCTGGGCGCGGGATCGGCCACCCCGCTGGAGATGGTGATGGGTTATTCCGTTTTCGCCAACGGTGGCTATCGGGTAACGCCATACTTCATTGATCGCATAGAGGACGCACAGGGTACCGTGCTGGGCAAGGCGAATCCGGTCAGCGTCGGCAAAAGCGCGGAGCGGGTCATCGATGCGCGCAACGCGTTCCTGATGTCGAACATGATGCAGGACGTGATCCGGGGCGGCACCGGCGCCCGCGCCATGGCACTCGGGCGAGTAGATCTGGCAGGCAAGACGGGGACCACTAACGAGCAAATGGACGCCTGGTTCGCCGGCTATCAGCGCCATCTCGCCGCGGTCGTGTGGATGGGCTACGACATTCCGCGGACTCTCGGCGACAGGGAGACCGGCGCCGTTGCCGCGTTGCCGATCTGGATGTCGTACATGGGCGATGTGCTGAAGGGCCAGCGCGAGGAACTGCCCATTGCCCCCGAAGGCGTGACCGCCGTGGCAATCAATCCGGAAACCGGGCTGCGCGACAAGAACGCGCCCACACCCATGATCGAATACTTTTATCATGAGAACATTCCGCCCGAGCAGGAAGGTGCGGCGGGCGATCAGGCCGGCGACTCAACCAGAGCGCCGGAGGAAGTCAAAGACCAGCTCTATTGAGAATTGATGCCGAGAGATAACGGCAACAGCAGAGAGATGCGTAGCCGGATCGCGCATCTTGCAGCCCGTCTGATGGCAGTGGACGGCATCGACGACTATGCTCTGGCCAAGCGTAAGGCGGCGCGTCAGATCGGCGCCCCCGACACCCGCCACCTGCCCAACAACGATGAAGTCGAACAGGCTCTGCGGGCCTATCAGCAGCTCTACCAGGCCGACGAACAAAGAGTCCGCTTGCTTCACCTGCGCCGCAGTGCGCGGGAAATGATGCAACTGCTTGACCAGTTCAATCCCTATCTTTCCGGTTCCGTGCTGTCAGGCAGCGCCGGCAAGTATTCGGACATCAACATCCACCTGTTCACCGACACCGTGAAGGATGTCGAGATGTTCCTCATCAACCACCAGATAGACTATCGCGCCGGGGAAAGCCGGGTCTTCATCGGCGAAGAGCCGATGGGCGTGCCGACTTTCAGCATCAGCACGAATGACGCCGATTTCGAGATTAGTGTTTTTTCCCCCCGTGACCTGCGCGTGCAACTGCGCGCGTCGGCGGAAGGGCGTCCCTTCGAACGGGCCCGGATCGACTGGCTCGACGCGGTGCTGTCCGGCACCGCGTTGGGCGCCTGAGCCCGCAACCGCGCGTTAGAATCGCTGCTTTCTTCAGTCAGGACCTTCCTTCAGCCACTGGGCCGCATCCAGGGCAAAGTAAGTGAGGATGGCATCGGCACCGGCGCGCTTGAATGCAAGCAGCGCTTCCATCACGCACTTGCGTTCGTCAATCCAGCCGTTCTGTCCTGCAGCTTTGAGCATCGCGTATTCGCCGCTGACCTGGTACACCATGGTCGGCGCGCCAAACTCGTCTTTCACGCGGCGGACGATGTCCAGGTAAGGAAGGCCCGGCTTGACCATGACCATGTCGGCGCCTTCCTGCAAATCCAGCCCAACTTCCCATAACGCCTCGTTGCTGTTCGCAGGATCGATCTGATAGGTGTATTTGTCGCCCTTGCCGAGCGTGGCGGCCGATCCCACCGCGTCGCGAAACGGGCCGTAAAAGCTCGAGGCGTACTTGGCGGCATACGCCATGATGCGGGTGTGGATGAACTTGCGCGCATCCAGTGCTTCGCGCAGTGCGCCAACGCGCCCGTCCATCATGTCCGAGGGCGCCACGATGTCCACGCCGGCTTCGGCGTGGGACAGCGCCTGTTTGACAAGCGCCTCTATGGTTTCGTCATTGAGCACGTAGCCGGTGTCGTCGATCAGGCCGTCCTGTCCATGGCTGGTATAGGGGTCGAGGGCGATATCTGTTATCACCCCCAGCTGCGGAAAGCGGCTTTTCAATGCCCTTATGGTTCTGGGCGCCAGGCCGTGGGGGTTCCAGGCTTCGCGCGCATCGGCGGTCCTCAGCCCGTTGTCCACCACGGGAAACAGGGCGATTGCCGGTACACCGAGCTGCACGCAGCGCTCGGCCTGCTCGAGCAAACGATCGATCGAAAGGCGCTCGACGCCTGGCATCGACGGAACGGCTTCGCTGCGATTCTGGCCGTCGATGACGAAGACCGGATAGATGAAATCGTCCGCGGATAAGCGGTTTTCCCGCACCAAGCGGCGGGAAAAATCATCGCGGCGCAGCCTGCGCGGACGGCGCCGGGGAAACTTTCCAAGTACCTGCATGATCATTCCTTAAGCTGGGTCATCCGACGCCGGAATTGCGGCCCGTGGGGAATCCAGTTCATTGAAATAAAATGGATTAATTTCTGTTGCTGCAGAGCGGAACTTTTACCGCTGCTCGCGATCTTATATTGCAGACAGCAATGTCTCCCGCTTCTTTCTCCTCCCTGAGCGGGCGCCTTAATCCAATTGAGGCTTTGTTTCCCCCCGGTTTTAATCCCCTTTAACCGGGGGTTTTTTATTCTACCCGCCCGTTGGCGTCGCGACGGGCTGGAACCAGCCCGCCAGCCGCTTCTCGGCCTCCCCCGCACCCGTCCTGGACGGTGCCGAGAACAGCTGCGCGCTCGCGGCCGGGATGTCTGCCAAAGCTTCCCGGACTTTCCCCAGTTGCTCGGCTGCCTGCTGCCTGTTGAGTTTGTCCGCCTTGGTCAGCAGGACATGGATCGGCTTGCCGCTGGGAGCGAACCACTCGATCAACTGGATATCGAGTTCCGTGAGCGGATGGCGGATGTCCATGACCACGACCAGCCCGCGCAACTGCTCGCGGTTTCGCAGGTAGCCGGCTATCAGCGTGTCCCAATAGATTTTCATGTCGCGCGGAACCTTGGCGTAGCCATAGCCGGGAAGGTCCACCAGATACCTGCCGCCTCCCATGCTGAAATAGTTGATGTGCTGGGTGCGACCGGGCGTCTTGCTGACGAACGCCAGGCGGTTGCGGTTGGTCAGCGCATTAATTGCGCTAGATTTGCCTGCATTGGAGCGACCGGCAAATGCGACCTCGGCGCCAGAGCCGCCAGGCAGTTCCGCCTCCGCCGCCACGGTGGTGAAGAAGGCGATATCCTGAAACAGTCCGGGCTGGCTCATGACTTAAGCTAAAATACCTCTGTGAGCGCGGTTCTGGAACCTGCAAGTGCGGAATATCCGGAACCGGCGTGAAATTCGCAAGGAGTCTTCATGGAACGCATTGTCGCAGCGACTCTGGTCGCATTTTTTTCGTTCGGGCCGGCGCTGGCTGCCGATGCAGTCGATCCCGCCAAAGTGCAGACCATCGTCAACCAGGTCTGTGCCGCCTGTCACGGCGCCGACGGCAACAGCCCGCTTGCAATGAATCCGAGCCTTGCCGGACAACATGCCGGTTATCTGCTCAAGCAGTTGAAGGAGTTCAAGTCGGGCGCCCGCAGCAATCCGGTGATGATGGCCATGGTGGCAAATCTTTCCGATGACGACATGCGCAACCTCTCTGCGCACTATGCTTCGCAGCCGGCGCGCGCCCTGGCGGCCAAGGACAAGGATCTTGCCGCGCAGGGCGCGAAGCTCTATCGCGGCGGAAACCTGGAAAAAGGCGTTGCTGCCTGTGCCGGCTGCCATTCCGCCAATGGGGCCGGCATCCCGGTGCAGTATCCGCGGCTGGCCGGTCAGCATCCCGACTACGTGCTCGCCCAACTGAAGGCTTTCCGCGCCGAAGAACGCGCGAACGATCCGAACAGGATGATGCGGGCGGTATCCTCGAAGCTCTCCGACAAGGACATGGCGGCGCTCGCCGAATACATCTCCGGCCTGCACTGACGGCCGGCCGGCTTCACCGGGCGATTTCACCGAACGCGGCCCTGGCCGCATCGATGGTCGCTCCGATTTCCGCCTGCGAGTGGGCGGCGGAAACAAACCCCGCCTCGAATGCCGAGGGGGCCAGGTACACACCACCCTTCAGCATGGCGTGGAAAAACCGGTTGAAGGCCTCCTTGTCGCATTCCATGACCTGCGCGTAGGAGTCGGGCACCTTGTCGCGGAAGTACAACCCGAACATGCCGCCGACGCTTTGCCCGCAGAACGCATGGCCGGCTTCGCGTCCTGATTTTTCCAGACCTTCAACCAGCTTCGAAGTCGCCAGCGCCAGGCGTTCGTAGAACCCCGGTGCCTGCACCAGCTTCAGTGTCGCCAGTCCGGCGGCCACCGCTACGGGATTCCCCGACAGTGTCCCGGCCTGGTAGACCGGGCCCAGTGGAGCAATGCACTGCATGATGTCGCGGCGCCCGCCGAATGCGCCGACCGGCATGCCGCCGCCGATCACCTTGCCCAGCGTGGTGAGGTCGGGCGTGATGTCAAACAGGCCCTGCGCGCCCTGCAGACCGACTCGAAATCCCGTCATCACTTCATCGAAAATCAAAACACTGCCATGGCGAGTGCAAAGATCGCGTAGAGCGCGCAGGAATTCCGCTTTTGGCTTGACGAGGTTCATATTGCCGACCACCGGCTCCAGGATCACCGCGGCGATCTGATCGCCCTGCGCCTTGAAAGCGCTCTCGAGCATGCCGGTGTCGTTGTAGTCCAGGACCAGCGTGTGCGCCGTGATTTCCGGGGGAACTCCTGCTGAACTGGGCTGGCCGAAAGTGAGCGCGCCGGAACCGGCCTTCACCAGCAGCGAATCGGCATGGCCGTGATAACAGCCTTCGAACTTCACGATTTTCGACCGCCCCGTGAAGCCGCGCGCGAGGCGGATGGCGCTCATGGTCGCCTCGGTGCCCGAACTGACCAGGCGCACCTGCTGCATCGAGGGCAGGAGGCGAATCAGCAATTCCGCCATCTCCAGTTCTGCCTCTGTCGGCGCTCCGAAGCTCAGTCCCCGCGACGCGGCGCGTTGCACGGCCCTCACCACTTCTTCATGGGCATGGCCAAGAACCAGTGGACCCCAGGATCCGACATAGTCGATATAGCGCCGGCCGTCCATGTCCCACACGAACGGGCCCTCGCCGCGGGCCATGAACAGCGGCGTGCCGCCGACCGACCGGAACGCGCGGACAGGCGAATTCACCCCTCCCGGTATGGACAGCAGGGATTTCTCGAAAAGCGTTTCGTTTCGGGATTTCATTTCTGCATTCCGTGGTCTGTTGCAAAAAGTCCGCAGAGGCGCCGTGCCTCGCCCTCGACATCCGCCGCATCGAACAACGCGCTGACGACCGCGACGGCATCCGCACCCGCCTGGATCAGCAAGCCGGCATTGCCGGCATTGATGCCGCCGATGGCAACGATGGGCAAAGCGATCTCCTTCCTGGCCTGGCGCAGCAGATCCAGCGTCGCTTGGACGGCACCGGGTTTGGTGGAAGAGGCGAAAAAGCTGCCGAACGCAACATAGTCGGCACCGGCTTCCACCGCATCGCGGGCACGCTGCAAGTCGTTGTAACAGGAAACCCCGATCCACTTGCCCGGCCCGAGGATCTGCCGCGCAACGCAAACCGGGCCGTCGTCCCTGCCCAGATGAACGCCCTCCGCTCCGGCCTCCCTCGCCATGTCAGCGCTGTCGTTCACAATCAGGCTTGCGCCGCCGCGACGGCAGATCGATGCAAGACGCTCCATATGCCAGAGCCGCAATGGCTGCGACGCTGTTTTGTTGCGGTATTGCACGATGCTCGCGCCGCCGCGAACGGCTGCCTCGACCTTGCGCAACAGCAGCTCGGCATCCGCCAGTTCGGGCGTCACCGCGTAGAGGCCGTTAACTTTCGCCGCCATCGCCCGGCTCTTCCTCCCGCGCCCAGAACAGACGGTCAGGAATCTGCTGGCCCATCCCGGTCCTGTAGGCATGCTTGAGGGTTTGCCAGGTGTACTCCTGCGCATCCCGCACCGCCTGGGGAATGTTGAGTCCGTTCGCGATCGTCGCTGCAATCGCAGAAGCCAGCGTGCACCCGGACCCGTGATAGGTACCGGACAGGCGCTGCCAAGTATCGGTACGGACCACGCCCTGCTGGCCGTAAAGCGTGTTGATGACCTGTGGGGTGTTCTCGTGCGCGCCGGTGACCAGCACGTACTCGCAGCCAAAACCCAGCATGCGCCGGGCGCACTCGTCCAGCTGCGGATCATCGCTGTCATCGGATTCGTCCTGGGCCAGGCGCCGCGCTTCCAGGCTGTTTGGCGTGATCAGCGTGGTCTGCGGGATCAGCAGCTCGCGCATCGCCGAGATCACGTCCTCCGATGCAAGCTCGTCGCCGCGGCCGGAGGCCAGCACCGGGTCAAGCACCAGAGGAATATCGGGATAGTCCGAAACGACTTCGGCGATGGCCGCAATGGCTTCGACACTGCCCAGCAGGCCTATCTTGAAAACAGCGACCGGCATGTCCTCGAGCACGCAGCGCGCCTGGTCGGCCACCCATTCCGCGTCAATCGGAAGCACGTCCTCCACGCCCATGGTGTCCTGAATGGTTATCGCGGTCACCACCGAAAGCGCGTGGCAACCCATGCTGGAAAGCGTGAGGATGTCGGCCTGAACTCCGGCGCCGCCGCTGGGGTCGGTCGCCGCGAATACCAGGACTATGGGCGGTGAATCTGACACGACTATTGGGCGCGGCAACGTTTCGACTTAAAATCGGATTTTAACTGAAACATCTGTCCATCCCTATAATCCATGGCTGCAAGCGACAACGAAGAATTCAAGACGTACATGTGCCTGATCTGCGGTTTTATCTACGACGAGACTGCGGGCCTGCCCGAAGAAGGCATTTCTGCCGGCACCCGCTGGGAGAACGTGCCCGTCAATTGGGTCTGCCCCGAATGCGGTGCGCGCAAGGAAGACTTCGAACTGGTCGAAATCTAGGAAGGCGCAACATTCAGAAAGGATCCGTGATGCGGATACTGCACACGATGATAAGGGTGGGAGACCTGCGGCGTTCCATTGACTTCTACACCGGGGTGCTGGGCATGAAGGTGCTGCGGCAGAAGGAGTATTCCGACGGCCGTTTCACGCTCGCTTTCGTCGGCTATGGTGATGAAGAGAAGGAGGCGGTCCTCGAACTGACCCACAACTGGGACACCGCAAAGTACGAACTCGGCACAGGTTACGGCCATGTCGCGCTGGAAGTCGAGGACGCCTACAAGGCCTGCGACGAAGTGAAGAAACGCGGAGGGAAAGTCACCCGCGAAGCCGGCCCGATGAAGCATGGCACCACCGTGATCGCGTTCGTCGAAGATCCCGACGGCTACAAGATCGAATTCATCCAGCGCAAGCACTGAAGCGCATCAGTCGCCACGGTCGGCAAGGTGGTTCGCGATCCCGACAAAGGCCGCGACACCCAGCGTCTCGCCGCGGACGCCCGGATCGATTCCCAAAGCAACCAGTTCCTGCGCGCTGACCAGTGGCGCCAGGGCGTTGCGCAGCGTCTTGCGACGCTGCCCGAATGCAGCCGTCACCACTTCCGCGAGACGGCGCTCGTCCCGGGCCGTGACCGGCGGCGACGGATAAGGTGTCATCCGGACGATGGAAGACCAGACCTTGGGCGGCGGATTAAACGCCGTAGGCGCAACATCGAACAACGGCTCGATCTGCCAGCGGTACTGCAACATGACCGAGAGGCGGCCGTACTCCGCAGTATCGGGCTGCGCCCCCATTCTTTGCACCACCTCACGCTGCAGCATGAAGTGGCAATCCCGGATCGCCGCAACGAACGTGCTCAGATGAAACAGGATGGGCGTCGAGATGTTATAGGGCAGGTTGCCGACGACGCGCAGGTCGGGGCCCAGTGCGCCGAAATCCGTTTCCAGCGCATCGCCTTCATGAACAGACAGAATCTCCGGAGAGAAGCGGGAGCGCAGGCTGCGCACGATATCCCGGTCGATTTCGACCACGTCCAGCCGGTCGACAGCCTGCAGCAGCGGGGTGGTCAACGCCCCCAAACCGGGACCGATCTCGACCATGCGTTCGCCGCGGCGTGGACGAATCGCATCGACAATGCGTTCGACGACCGCGCGGTCCTCGAGAAAATTCTGGCCAAAGCGCTTGCGCGGTCTATGCACGGCGATCAGACGATCGGCACTTCAGTGGAGATTCACCTGCATTGGCGGTTTATGCTGGGACGAGAACGCTTTCGGAGTGCGTACACGAAGCCGGAGAATGCCGGGTGACGTTCGAAGATCCGCCGGCACGGGACGGGCAAGTGTACTTGGATCCCGGGTCAGCGATCTTCGAGGCGCAGTTCCACATAGGCGCGATCGCGCTGCTGCCGCACCCATTCCTGGTAAGCCTCGTCAGACTTGCGGGCGCGGATCGCTTGGCGGGCGATAACGCGCTGCCGCTCCTTCGACATGTCCTCGCTGCGCCGCTCGATGACCTGGATCAGATGCCAGCCGAAAGGAGACTGCACCGGATCGCTGGTCTGGCCCGGTTCCAGGGCGTTCATCGCGCGTTCAAACTCCGGCACCGCGTCGCCGGGCGAAAGCCAGCCAAGATCGCCGCCGCGTGACGCGCTCGGGTCTTCCGATTGCAGCCGTGCCAGCTCCGCGAAATCGGTGCCGTTGTCGACGCGCTCCTTAAGGCTGGCAAGACGGTGTTTCGCGTCCGTTTCGGATACCACTTCGTTCAGGCGTATCAGGATGTGGCGGGCATGGGTCTGCTGGACAATGACCGGCGTCTCGTTGCCGCGCTTGTCCAGAAGCTTGAGAATGTGGAAGCCATTGGCGCTGCGCAGGACCGTGCTGACGTCGCCGACTTTCATGCTCTTCGCCGCCTCGACGAATATCTGCGGCAGCCGGGATGTCTGGCGCCAGCCGAGCGGCCCGCCTTCGAGTGCATTCTGTGCGTCGGACACGCCAGCCGAAACCTGGCGGAAATCGGCGCCGCCGCGAATCTGCACCAACGCTTTTTCCGCAACGGCCCTCTTGGCCTGGATCTGTTCCGGACTGGCCTGCTCGGGGACGAGCACCAGGATATGGGCCAGGCTGTATTCGTCATCCTTTGAGCCCGGGGCCTGCTGGTTCTTCAGGTAGTTGTCCACCTCGGCGTCAGTAATCAGGATCTTGCTTTCGACCTCACGCTCCTTGAGGCGCGAAATCACGATTTCGTTGCGCAGCTCCTCGCGAAACCGGGTGAAATTGACCCCTTCATTCTCCAGCTGTTTGCGAAAGGCCTCCGGCGACATCTTGTTCTCCTGCGCAATGCGCTCGATCGCGCGCTGCAACTGGGTATCGTCCACCCGCAGGCCCGTGTCCCTGGCCATCTGCACCAGAACCTTCGACGTCACCATGCGCTCCAGGAGCTGACGTTCCAGGACTTCCTGGGCCGGCAGCGGCGTGCCCTGACGCTTGAGCTGCTGGGTCGCGAGTTTGATCTGTTCGTCCAGATCGAGCCGGGTGACGACATCGTTGTTGACCACGGCGACCACACGATCGAGCAGCGCGGCATCGCCCCGGCGGCGGTCGTCGGGCGCGGCCTGCACCGTTGCTGCGGCCAGAAGGAAAACAAAAAAGGAAAATCGAATGCTGGACATGGTCTGATTGTCGAACATGATGCAATTGGCACCGGCGACGGCGCAATTATTCCGGTCGTCAGTAAGAAGGGAAGGGGTTGGTTTCCACCGGCTGGGGCTCGTTGGTCTTGGTGTATCCGGTGATGTTCTGGCGCAGGACTTCGAGCGGATTCGACCCGATCCGGGACACCCCGTTCAGTTCGAGCTGAAAGAACATGGAATTCACGTATTCCTGGGTCGCGCTGGCGAAACGATGCAGCACGAAACGGGCGGCCCAGCAGCCCGCATTGTACTCGACCCCCGCGAGGCCCTCCAGCAGGCGCTTGTTCTGCAGCGTGTAGTTCCAGCGCGCCAGGCCGTTCCAGCGCCCCCCCAGCGGCCATTGCGCAGAGATGTCGACCTGTTCAAGCGTGTCCCGGGTGAAGCGATAACCGAGATTGAGCAGTTTTCCGATCTCGGGCTGGTAGCGCAAAGCGGCGTTGCTGCGTTCCACGCGGCTTGTGTTGGCGCTGTATTGCATGCCCAGGTCGGCGAGCCAGCGGCTGGTGATTCTTCCGCTCATCGCCAGCAACAGGTCCGAGCGGTCGAAGCTTCGCGGCGAGTCGTCCAGGGAGACCTGCTGTTCTTTGAAGAAGTAGCGCTGCCCGACGGTGAACCGCAGCTGCTCGTTGCCATCCTGCGGATCGATGTACCGGCTGGTCACCGCCGCCGTAAGCTGGTCGGCATCGTTGATGCGGTCGCCGCCGGTGAACTGGTTCTCGGTGAATATCTGGGCAAGGTTGAAGTCCGCCAGTGCGGTATCGAAGTTGGGCAGCTGGTCCTGCTTGCGGAACGGGATGTTGACGTAGTAAAGGCGCGGCTCGAGCGTCTGGATGAAATCCCGGCCGCGGAAATTCGCCCGGCGTTCGAAGGTCACGGCACTGTCGAGGCTGTAGATCGGCAGTTCACGGGTCTCGTCGGGAACATTGGCCCCCTCGAACGCGTAGCGCGTATAGTGATAGCCGACCTTCGGCGTCACGTAGAAAAAAGAAGTTTGCAAGGGAAGGGACAGCGACGGGTACAGGATCTGGCGCTGGGCATTGAGCAGCGTTGGGTGGTTGAAATCCACGTACTCGCCATACATCCCCAGATCGGCGATGTAGCTGGTCTGCCGGTTCGCGCTCAGCAACAGTTGCGGAACGCGCGCGTAAGGAGGGACCACCGGCGCCAGGGGATCCTGCAGGGTCTGGAATTCCTGCATCCGCGCGCTCGCGCTCCACCAGTCGCCACCATAGAAAAGATTCCCGTCCCGAGGCAGGTTGGTCTGCGACGTGGCCGCGATCCTGTCGCTGAGGTCGGTGAAATACGTATCGTCCGAAACGCCCTGGATGTCGAAAGCACCGGAGAATCCGTATCCGAAAACCTGTCGATGCTGCCATGAGTAGCCATAGCGGCTTTCGTCCTTCAACCGGTCGTCCGGCAGATATTCGCCGCGGGCTTCGCCGCTGAGATTGGGCTCCAGGTAGCGCACCTCGGAATTGAGCAGCGTGCCGCGGCGGGCCAGAAAGCGCGGTGCGACGGTGGCGTCGCGATTGGGGGCGATGTTCCAGTAGAAGGGCTGCGTGAACTCGAAACCGCTCTGGCCCGTGCTGCCGACCGTTGGTGCCAGCAGGCCGGTCTTGCGCCTGCCGCTCAGGGCAAAATCCAGGTAGGGCGAATAGAGCATCGGCACACCCTTGAAAACCACGGTGGCGTTGCGAGCCACCCCGATGTCGCGCCGACGGTCGAGTTCGAGGCGATCCACTTTTATGAACCAGTCATCGTCCCCCACTTCGCAATTGGTATAGGTCGCCTTCTCCACCTTGTAGCGGTCCCGGCTTTCGATAATAAGCTTGCCGGCGCTGCCGCGAGCGCGGTATCGCGGAAAACTGTAGGTCGGCTTGTCCACGTAACCGCTCTCGCGTTGGAGGTTATAGGACAGTTTGTCGCCGGTGAGAACGTCGCCATGGTGCTCGAAGCGCATGTTGCCGGTCGCGGTCAGTTCCTGTTCGGGAAATGCGTAGTAGAGGTAGTCCGAAAAGATCGCCTCGCCGCGCCGACGCATATGGACGTTGCCCTCCGCTTCAAGTTCGCGCTCCAGGTGTCCCTGCACGCGATCTGCTTCGAAAAACAGCGGGGCGGGCTCATCGCCGCCGTCCTCGTAGGGAATCAGCGAAGGCTGGGACCTTAGTTTCAGGCCGATGTCTTCGGCCGTTGCGGGAGAAGCAAGCAAGCAGATCAACAGTGGGAGCGCGAGGGTGATGCGGATTCGATGCATGCGGGCTGTTAATCAAGGTGAGGTGCTAAAATCGCACAAATAATCTCTCAAGGCAACGAAGCCGCTTGGATCGCCACGCACTCCTGCAAGAATGGCTTGCCCGGCAATTGGCAGGACGGGCATTCACCCTGGCTCCGGCATCCGCGGATGCCAGTTTCCGCCGCTATTTTCGCGTGACCCTGGCGGACGCCACAATGATCGCCATGGACGCGCCACCTCCCCGGGAAGATTGCCGGCCGTTCGTGCATGTGGCGATGCTGATGGCCGCCGCGGGGCTGCACGTTCCCACCGTGCTGGCCAGCGACCTGGAATCCGGATTTCTGCTTCTGTCCGATCTGGGCAATGCCACTTATCTGTCCGCGATCAACGAACAAAACGCCGACAAGTTGTTTGGCGATGCCACCGAAGCACTGGTGCTCTGGCAGCTCGCCAGCCGCGACGATGTGCTGCCCCCTTATGATGAAGCCCTGCTGCGCCGAGAACTCGACTTGTTCCCCGAGTGGTACATCGGCCGCCATCTCGGCGTCAATCTGTCCGCCGCTCAACAGGATGCCCTGCAATCCGTCTTTGCCGCAATCCTCGCCAGTAATCTGGCGCAGCCGCGCGTCTACGTGCATCGCGACTACATGCCGCGCAATCTGATGATCAGCGATCCGAATCCCGGTGTCCTCGATTTCCAGGACGCGGTCCACGGCCCGATCAGCTATGACGTCGCCTCGCTGTTCAAGGATGCATTCATCAGCTGGGAAGAAGGCAGGGTGCTGGACTGGACCGTGCGCTACTGGGAACGGGCCCGCAAGGCCGGCTTGCCGGTCAACACGGATTTCGGCGAGTTCTACCGCGATTTCGAATGGATGGGCCTGCAGCGTCATCTCAAGGTACTGGGAATCTTCGCCCGCATCTGTCATCGGGACGGCAAACCCCATTACGTCAAGGACACGCCGCGCTTCCTGCGCTACGTGCGGGAAGTGGCGCAACGTTACGCCGCATTGTCGCCTCTGCTGCAGCTGCTCGACCAGATCGAGGAGCGCGTCCCCGCCGTCGGTTACACGTTTTGAGCCAGGCCGGAATGTCCATGCCTGCCGCCATGATTCTCGCCGCGGGCCGCGGCGAACGCATGCGTCCCCTCACCGACCATACGCCCAAGCCCCTGCTCGAGGCCGGCGGCAAGGCGCTCATCTTCCGCCATCTGGAAAAACTGGCCGCCGCGGGATTCGCGCATGTCGTGGTGAACCACGCTCACCTGGGTGCGAAGATCGAAGCCGCCGTGGGTGACGGCAGCCGCTGGGGCCTGAGCATCCGCTATTCACCCGAAACCGAGGCATTGGAAACCGCTGGGGGCATCCGCCAGGCGCTGCCGCTCATTGCAAGTCCGGTTTTCGCTGTGGTGAACGGCGACGTCTTCAGCGACTACAACTATGCGCACCTGGCCGCGGCTGCCATGACGCTTTCCCGCACAGGAATGCAGGCGCATCTGGTGCTCGTCGACAATCCCCCGCATCACCCTCGTGGAGACTTTGGCCTGGACGGCGGAAAGATCCGCGAAGCCGGCAATCCGATGCTCACTTTCAGCGGCATGGGCGCCTATCGTACCGGGCTGTTCGAGCCGCTGGTCGCGGGCGCAAAGCAGGCGCTGGCGCCGCTGCTGCACACGCAGGTCGCACAAGGCCGGGTAAGCGGCGAACATTTCCCCGGCCTGTGGACCGACGTCGGCACGCCCGAACGTCTGGCGGAACTGGACGCACGACTGCGCAAGGAGACGCGGCAGTGATCTACATCCCAAAACATTTTGCCGAGCAGGATCCCGCGCGGCTGCACGCCTTGATCCGCGCGGAAAACTTCGGCACGCTCATTTCGAATGGCGCGGAAGGCATCGAAGTTTCCCATCTACCCTTCCTGCTCGACGCCGGGCGCAACGTGCTGCGCGCCCACATGGCTCGCGGCAATCCGCAATGGAAGTCGCTTGCTTCCGGCGCCGAAGTCGTGGCCGTCTTCCACGGCCCCCATCACTACATCTCGCCCGCCTGGTACGCGAATCATCCCAGCGTGCCCACCTGGAACTATGCAGTCGTGCACGTGACCGGCAGGCCGCGCCTGATTGAAGACCGCGGGCAACTGGAAGCCATGGCGCGCGACCTGGTCGAGAATCACGAAGCGCTCTCGCCCGCTCCCTGGCGCATGGATCTGCCGTCCGACTATCAGGACAAGATGATCTCGGGCATCGTCGGCTTCGAAATCGACATCGCCAGGATGGACGGCAAGTTCAAGCTCAGCCAGAACCGCCCCGCCGCCGACCGGCCGCTGGTCGCCGACGCGCTGGAGAAGATCGGCAGCGACGATGCCCGCGGCGTAGCCGCCCTGATGCGGCAAAACCTGGCGCGCGGCTGATCCCGGCGCCGCCTGGCCGTATAATCGGGGCTCATCCTTGCAGGCTGAATTTCACGCCAGACCATGACTGATCCCAACCTGTATGCCGGACGCCGTTCCCGGCTCGCCGCCTTGATGGGCGAGGGCCTCGCTGTGCTGCGGACTGCGCCTGAGCGGACGCGCAATCGAGATTCCGGCTATCCGTTCCGCTTCGACAGCTACTTCCATTACCTGAGCGGTTTCCCGGAGCCGGAATCGGTGCTGGTCCTGATCGCGGGCAAGGCTCCCCGCAGCATCCTGTTCTGCCGCGAGAAAAACATGGAGCGGGAAATCTGGGACGGCTTTCGCTACGGGCCGGAGAAAGCGCGCGAAGCTTTCGGCTTCGACGAGGCGCATCCCATCGACAAGCTCGACGAACTTCTGCCCGACCTGCTCGCCGACCAGCCCGCCGTGTTCTGCGACGTCGGCGCCGATGCCGAATGGGACAGCCGTGTCATCGGCTGGATCAACAAGGTGCGGGCGAAGGTCCGCAGCGGGGTCGCCGCGCCGACCGCGATTCGCGACATCCGCCAGTTCCTCGACGACATGCGCCTAGTCAAGGATGCGCACGAGATCGATACGATGAAGCGGGCGGCCGGCATTTCGGCTCAGGCCCACGCACGGGCCATGCGCGCCACCAAACCGGGGCGCCACGAGTACGAGATCGAGGCCGAACTCCTGCACGAGTTCCGCCGCCAGGGTGCGCAGGCTCCGGCCTATACCTCGATCGTCGCCGGTGGCGCCAACGCCTGCGTGCTGCACTATGTACAGAATGATGCGCTCCTCAAGGATGGCGACCTGCTGCTGATCGACGCCGGCTGCGAACTGGACGGTTACGCTTCCGACATCACGCGCAGCTTCCCGGTGGGCGGCCGCTTCTCCGGCCCGCAGCGCGACATCTACGATCTGGTGCTCGCGGCACAAACGGCGGCGATTGCGCAGGTCAAACCGGGCAGCCGTTGGGAAGATCCGCACGATGCCGCGGTAAAGGTGCTGGTGCAGGGCATGATCGATCTTGGCCTTTGCAAGGGAACCGTCGACAGCGTCACCGAGTCGGGGGACTACCGCCGCTTCTACATGCATCGCACCGGCCACTGGCTGGGCATGGACGTGCACGACGCGGGCGACTACAAGCGCAATGGCGAATGGCTCAAGCTGAAACCCGGCATGGTGCTCACCGTGGAACCGGGATGCTATGTGCGTCCCGGTGAAGGCGTGCCCGAAAAATTCTGGAACATCGGCGTGCGCATCGAGGACGACGCACTGGTCACGCCGTCAGGCTGCGAAATCATCACCGCTGCTGCGCCAAAGAAGGTCGGCGAAATCGAAGCCCTGATGAAGGGCTGAGATCGATCCCGCGATGATCGGGCCCGTGCGCGATCTGCTCATTGTCGGCGGTGGTCCGGTCGGCGCCTCGCTGGCGCTCGCCCTGGCCGGAAGCGGGCTGGACATCGCATTACTGGAAGCCCGCGCGAATGTCGCGGCGAGCAGGGATGACCGCTCCCTTGCCATCTCCTACGGCACGCGCCTGATCCTCGAACGTCTGGGAATCTGGGATGCGGTCGGAGCACCCACGCCAATCAACACCATCCATGTTTCGCAGCGCGGTGGATATGGCCGCAGCCTGCTTGCCGCCGAGGAAATCGGAGTGCCAGCCCTCGGCTATGTCCTGCGCTATGCAAGCCTGCAACAAGCCCTCGGCCTGGCGCTCGCCAGGACGCCGGGCGTCACGCTGGTCCCGGGCGCACAGGTCGGGCAAATGGCTCACGAGGCGGACGGCGTTTCCATCCAGTACCGCCGTGAAGGTGCATCGCATTCGGCAACCGCCCGGCTGCTGGTCATTGCCGATGGCGGCGTCAGCCTCGCCGAACAGGCGGGCGCCATCGTCAGGTCCCGCGACTATGACCAGCAGGCCGTGGTCGGCGTGGTCGAAACCTCCCGGCCGCACGCGTTCCGCGCCTTCGAGCGTTTCACCGCGGACGGTCCGGTGGCACTGCTGCCTTTCGAGAATCGCTACGCGCTGGTCTGGACCGCAACGCCGGAAACCGCGGCCGCCCTGGTGGCTTTGCCGGAAGGAGACTTCCTCAATGCATTGCAAAAGCATTTCGGCGATCGCGCGGGACGTTTCGTCTCCGTCGCCTCACGTGCGCGCTTCCCACTGTCATTGCGCTATGCCCTTGATCCGGTCCTGCCGCGCACCGTGTTGCTGGGCAACGCGGCACAGGCCCTGCATCCAATAGCGGGCCAGGGCTTCAACCTCGGGTTGCGCGACGCATGGGAATTCGCGGAAGTCATCCGCAGTCGGGCCGGCGAAGATCCCGGGACCGACGCCTGTCTGTCGCTTTACCGCGATGCACGCAAGCTGGACCGCATGAGCGGAATCGCCCTAACTGACTCCCTCGTCAGAATTTTCTCCAATGATTTTGCGCCGTTGCACGTACTTCGCGGTGGCGGACTTGCGCTGCTCGACCTGCTGCCCGCAGCGAAACGTGCGTTCGTGCAGAGGATGATCTTCGGCGGCTCGTTTTAATTCCGCTGCACGCACGCTGGATACCGACCGACATGCCGCGTCCTTTGCGCTAGAATGTCGCTCCCTTTTTGCCGCCAGCCGACATGCAGATCGGTCCTCATCTCCTCAAGAACAACCTGATCGTCGCACCCATGGCGGGCGTGACCGATCGTCCGTTTCGCCAGTTGTGCAAGGCAATGGGCGCGGGCATGGCTGTTTCGGAAATGATTTCCGCCAATGCACAGCTTTGGAACACGGTGAAATCGAAACGCCGCGCGGACCATGAAGGCGAGGTCGATCCCATTTCCGTGCAGATCGCGGGCGCCGATCCCGGCGTGATGGCCGACGCCGCGCGCCACAACGTCGAGCGCGGCGCGCAGATCATCGATATCAACATGGGCTGCCCGGCAAAAAAAGTCTGCAACGTCGCCGCCGGATCCGCGCTGCTGCAGAACGAAGCGTTGGTCGGTCGCATCCTCGATGCCGTGGTGTCGGCAGTGGATGTTCCGGTCACTCTGAAGATCCGCACCGGCTGGGACCGGCAGAACCGCAACGCCGTTCGCATTGCAAAAATTGCCGCATCGGCCGGCATCCAGGCGCTGTCCATACATGGACGTACGCGTGCGTGCGCCTTCAACGGCGAAGCCGAGTACGAAACAATCGCGCAAGTCAAGTCGGAAGTGAAGCTGCCGGTCATTGCCAATGGCGACATCGGCACACCGGAGAAAGCCCGCGAAGTCCTGCGCCGTACCGGCGCCGACGCGATCATGATTGGCCGCGCCGCGCAGGGGCGTCCCTGGATTTTCCGCGAGATCCTGCACTTCCTCGATACCGGCATGCACCTTCCCGCGCCGGCGGTCGAAGAGATCCGCCTGGTGTTGGTACAGCACTTGCATGATCTTTACTCGCTTTACGGCGAGTACAGCGGCGTTCGCGTCGCCCGCAAGCACATCTTCTGGTACACACGGGGACTGGAAGGCGCAACGGCTTTCCGCCAGGCGATGAATCAACTCGAATCCACGCAACAGCAGCTGGATGCAGTCAACGGCTATTTTGCCGGACTGGCAGGCCTCGGCGAGCGCCTGACCTATATCGGGGAACTGGCAGCATGATCAACGAAAGCGAGATCGCCCGCTGCGTGCGCAAGGCGATGGACGGTTATTTCCGCGACCTGGACGGGGAACGGCCCTGCGCCATCTACGACATGGTGATCAGTTCCGTGGAGAAACCGCTGCTGGAAATGGTATTGCACCGGGTCGAGGGCAACCAGACCCAGGCCGCCCAGTTGCTGGGCCTGAACCGCAACACCCTGCGCAAGAAAATCAGGGAGTACGGCATCAAGTAGTCGCGGTGCACCCAGGCACCCACCCGCCCGCTCCGGACGCGGGCAGTTTCATTTTCCGGACCACGCACCATGAGCAACCGACAAGCCCTGATCAGCCTTTCCGACAAGTCCGGCGCAGTCGAGTTCGCCCGCGCCCTGAGCGGGTTCGGCATGGATATCCTTTCTACCGGCGGCACCGCTAAGTTGCTGCGCGATGCCGGCATCAAGGTCACCGAGATTGGCGACTACACCGGATTTCCGGAGATGCTGGACGGCCGGGTCAAGACGCTGCACCCGAAGGTTCACGCCGGCATTCTCGCCCGCCGCGACCTGCCTGCTCACGCGCAGGCGATGAAGGATGGCGGCATTCCCTACATCGACCTGGTGGTCGTCAACCTCTATCCGTTCGTGCAGACCGTCGCCAATCCGGATTGCCCGCTCGATGATGCGATCGAGAACATCGACATCGGCGGCCCCACCATGGTGCGGGCAGCCGCCAAGAACTGGCAGCATGTCGCCATCGTCACCGACCCCAACGACTATCCGTCGCTGATCACGGAAATGCGGTCCGCCAGTGGCGCGATCAGCCTCGAAACCCGCTTCCGGCTTGCGCGCAAGGCGTTTTCGCACACTGCGGCCTATGACGGCGCCATCAGCAACTACCTGACTGCCACCGACATCCACGGCAAGCGCAGCGGATTCCCGGAGCAGGTCAACATGAATTTCGCCAAGGTGCAAGACCTGCGCTACGGCGAGAACCCCCACCAGCAGGCGGCGTTCTACCGTGACCTGCACCCCGTGCCGGGCGCGATCAGCAGCTATGTCCAGTTGCAAGGCAAGGAGCTGTCGTACAACAACATCGCCGACGCCGACGCCGCCTGGGAATGCGTCAAGACCTTCGACCAGCCGGCCTGCGTCATCATCAAGCATGCCAATCCCTGCGGCGTGGCGATCGCAGCCACTACGCTGGAAGCCTACCGGCGCGCCTTCAAGACCGACCCGACTTCTGCTTTCGGCGGCATCATCGCGTTCAATCGCGACATCGATGGCGAAACCGCCGAGGCGGTCTCGCAGCAGTTTGTCGAGGTCCTGATCGCGCCGCGTGTCGCCGCCGGGGCCCGCGCGGTGCTCGCGGCAAAAACCAACATGCGCGTGCTTGAAGTGGCGATCGCCGAGGGCGTGAACGATTACGACAGCAAGCGGGTGGGCGGCGGCATCCTGGTGCAAAGTCCGGATTCCCTTAATGTGCAGGCTGCCGATTTTCGCGTGGTCACGAAGAAACAACCGACGCCGCAACAGATTTCGGACCTGTTGTTCGCCTGGCGCGTCGCCAAATTCGTAAAATCCAACGCCATCGTGTTCTGCAGGGACGGCATGACTCTTGGCGTCGGAGCCGGACAGATGAGTCGCGTTGACAGCGCGCGCATTGCCTCGATCAAAGCGGAAAATGCCGGTTTGTCGCTGCCGGGTTCGGTGGTGGCATCAGACGCCTTTTTTCCGTTTCGCGACGGCGTGGATATCGTGGCGAAAGCCGGCGCCACCGCGATCATCCAACCCGGCGGCAGCGTGCGCGACGAGGAAGTGGTCGCAGCGGCGGACGAATACGCCGTGACCATGGTGCTGACCGGCGCCCGGCATTTCCGTCATTGATCTCTACCGCATAGACACAAAGAATAGAGACAATCCACAATGCGCGCCACGCAAGGAGTCCCAGATAACGGACCAACTTCTGCTGATCTGGTGAAAGTGCGCTTTGCCTGGTTTTCTCCCCGCCTCAGTGTCTTTGTGGTTAATTGACTTATGAATCTACTGGTTATCGGCAGCGGCGGCCGCGAACACGCGCTGGCCTGGAAGCTGGCGCAAAGCCCGCGCGTCGGCCGGGTCTACGTTGCCCCGGGCAATGCCGGCACCGCGGGCGAGGACGGTTTGTTCAACCTGCCGCTCACATCCATCCCGGAACTGATGGAGTTCGCGCAGAAGGAATCCATCGCCATCACCGTGGTCGGACCGGAAGCGCCGCTGTCGCAAGGCATCGTCGACGCCTTCCGCGCTGCGGGACTGAAGATCTTCGGACCTGTAAAACAGGCGGCCCAACTGGAATCCTCGAAGAATTTTGCCAAGGCGTTCATGGTCCGCCACAGGATTCCCACTGCTGCTTACGCCACGTTCACGGACGCAAAGGCCGCCCATGAGTATGTAAACAGGCAGGGCGTGCCGATCGTCATCAAGGCCGACGGGCTCGCTGCGGGCAAGGGTGTAGTCGTGGCGATGGACGCCGGCGAAGCTCATTCCGCCATCGACATGATGCTGGTGGACAACAAGATGGGTGCTGCCGGCGCGCGCGTGGTGATCGAGGAGTTCCTCGAGGGCGAGGAGGCCAGTTTCATCGTCATGGTCGACGGCAAGCAGGTGCTTCCGCTTGCTTCCAGCCAGGATCACAAACGGCTGCTCGACGGCGACAAAGGTCCGAACACCGGTGGCATGGGTGCCTATTCGCCGGCGCCGGTACTGACGCCCGCGATTCACGCGAAAGTAATGCGGGAAGTCATCCAGCCGGTGGTGAACGGCATGGAGAAGGAGGGCTCGCCCTATACGGGCTTTCTCTACGCCGGGCTGATGATCAAACCAGATGGCAGCACCAAAGTGCTGGAGTTCAACTGTCGCATGGGCGATCCCGAAACCCAGCCGATCATCATGCGACTCAAGACCGACCTCTTTATGCTGGTGGAGAACGCTGTCAATGGCACGTTGAAAGACATAGAGGCCGAGTGGGATCGGCGTGTCGCACTGGGCGTGGTGATGGCGGCAGAAGGCTATCCCGACAATCCGCGCAAGGGCGACGAGATTACCGGCCTGACTCGTGCGGGCGACGACTTCCACGTGTTCCATGCCGGCACCGAACTCAAGGACGGCAGGGTGCTGGTCAACGGCGGCCGCGTGCTCTGCGTCACGGCCCTGGGGGACACGGTCCGGGTGGCGCAGCGCCGCGCTTATGAAGTGGCGGAAGCCATCCACTACGCAGGCAGCCAGATGCGCCGCGACATCGGCTTCCGGGCCATTGGCGCACGCAGGAGCACCCTGTAGCAGCAATGGATACGCATGCCATCAAGGACTACCTTACCGACCTGCAAGACTGGATCGTAGGCAAGTTGGAGTCTGAGGATGGCCAGAGCTTCCGCCGCGACACCTGGAAACGCCCCGAGGGCGGCGGCGGCGTCAGTTGCCTGATCGAGGACGGGGCTTTGTTCGAGCGCGGCGGCGTCAATTTCTCGCACGTCACCGGCAGCTCGCTGCCCCCTTCGGCCAGCGCTTCGCGCCCGGAGCTGGCGGGCCGGACGTTCGAGGCCATGGGCGTTTCCCTCGTGATGCATCCGCGCAGCCCCTACATTCCGACAGTGCACATGAACGTGCGTTTATTCGTCGCCGACAAAGCTGGCGCTGCGCCGGTATGGTGGTTCGGCGGCGGGATGGACCTGACGCCCTATTACGGCTTCGAGGAAGATTGCGTCCATTTCCACCGGACCTGCAAGGCGGCTGTCGCGCCCTTCGGCGAAGACCTCCACCCCAAGTTAAAGAAATGGTGTGACAGCTATTTTCATTTGAAGCACCGCAGCGAGCCGCGCGGCATCGGCGGAATTTTTTTCGACGATATGTCGCAACCGGATTTCGATACGTGCTTCGACCTGACCCGCAGCGTCGGCGATCATTTCATCGAAGCCTACGTGCCGGTCCTGGAACGCCGCAGGGACTTGCCGTTCGGCGAGAGAGAGAGGGATTTTCAGGCCTACCGTCGCGGACGATATGTCGAGTTCAATCTCGTGTACGACCGCGGCACCCTGTTCGGCCTGCAGTCGGGGGGGCGTACCGAATCCATCCTCATGTCGATGCCGCCCGTTGTAAAATGGCGGTACGACTGGAAGCCCGATCCCGGCAGCCCCGAAGCGATGCTCTATTCGGAATTCCTTACCGCGCGCGACTGGGTCTGAAGGCTTCGACACGCTGGCGCGCGGCGGGGTTTTGCGGCAGAATTCCCGGCAACGCGAATTCGGCCGCGGGCATGCCGCAGTCCAAAAAAACATGATGCGCCGGCCGGTAAGCGCAGTTCATCGAAGGAATCAAGAGATGCCGTCCACACTCGAATACTGCCTGCGGGAAATCCAGGAACTCGAACTCCGCATCCTTCGCCTCGAGGAGGCGCTGTCCCGGACCGGGCAGTTGACGCAGCCCATGTTCCCGCGACGCCATGCCCCGGAAGCGCGGTCGCTGGAGTCGGTGGTCATGAAACCCGAGGCCGTGCTCCCGGTCCTGCGCTTCGAGGACGAGCGTCCGCAACAACGGACCACGCTCAAGGTCGACACCCCGGCCGCGCTGGAAGCGAATCTGCGGGTCCTGGACCGGATCCGGATGCTCTGGTTCTATCCGGAATGCGAGCAACTGCTCGACAAGCTGATCATCGACGACCGCGGCAACCGGGCGGGCTTCAACGCCGACATCATGGATGAATTGCTGTTTCTTGCCCGGCTGTCGCGCGCCGTGAAACTGACCCAGGGTTTGTCGCCGGCAGGACGCAGTCCGCGCGCCGATATCTGGGAAAACCAGCGGATCCAGCGCCACGCCTGATCCGGTGGCTTGGTAGCTTCAGGTTCGCCGCGGCACCGGGATGATGGCAGGCCCGGCCGCAGTCATCCATTCAGATCGGGTTGTCATGCCCCCAAAATCCCACCGCATCATCGTCAGCGTCATCGGCCGCGATCGCGTTGGCATCATTTCCAATGTCTCAGCGTTGCTCGCCGCAGCCGAGGCCAACATCCTCGACATCTCGCAATCGGTCATGGAGGAATTTTTTGTAATGATCATGATGGTGGACATCGAACATTCCAGGGCCCCATTCGAGGAGCTGAAGCAGCGCCTCAACGCCAAGGGCGAGGAAATGGGACTGAAGATCGACGCCCAGCACGAGGACGTCTTCAAGTTCATGCATCGCATCTGATGAGCCTGTCCCGCTTTTCGCCGCAGGAGATCGTCGAGACCATCCGCATGGTGCAGATGGAGAACCTCGACATCCGCACCATCACCATGGGCATCAGCCTGCGCGACTGCGCCCATCCCGATTTGCGAGTGTCCGCACAAAAAGCGTACGACAAGATCTGCCGCCTGGCGGAGCACCTGGTCGCCAGCGGCGAGAGCATCGCCGCCGAATACGGCGTCCCGGTCATCAACAAACGCATCTCGGTGACGCCCATCGCCCTGGTGGCCGAAAGTTCGGCCGCGGACTCCTACGTCCTCATGGCCGAATATCTCGATCGCGCCGCCAAAGAGGTGGGGGTGAATTTCCTCGGCGGCTTCTCCGCACTGGTGCACAAGGGCATGACCCGGGGCGACGAAGCGTTGCTCGCCTCGATACCGGAAGCGCTTGCGGTCACGGAGCGTGTTTGCGCTTCGGTCAATGTCGGTACCACCCGGGCAGGCATCAACATGGATGCCGTCGCCCAGATGGGCCGCATCATTCTCGACACCGCACGCCGCACCGCGGACCGCAACGGGCTGGGTTGCGCGAAGCTGGTCGTGTTCTGCAATGCGGTCGACGACAATCCGTTCATGGCGGGCGCCTTCCACGGCATCGGCGAGCCCGAATGCGTGATCAACGTCGGCGTCTCCGGACCGGGTGCCGTGCTGCGGGCCGTGGAGAAGGACGGCCAGACCGATTTCGGCACGCTCGCCACCACCATCAAGCGTACCGCGTTCAAGATCACACGCATGGGCGAACTGGTCGGAAGGGCGGCCTCGGAAAAGCTCGGCGTGCCCTTCGGCATCGTCGACTTGTCGCTTGCGCCCACGCCCGCGCAGGGCGACTCGGTGGCGCGCATCGTCGAGGCGATGGGCCTGGATCGCATCGGCACCCACGGTTCGACGGCCGCACTGGCACTGCTCAACGATGCGGTAAAGAAAGGCGGCGCCATGGCTTCCAGCTACGTGGGCGGGTTGTCCGGGGCCTTCATTCCGGTGTCGGAGGATATCGGCATGATCGAAGCTGCGGGAATGGGCGCCCTGACGTTCGACAAGCTCGAGGCGATGACCTGCGTCTGCTCGGTCGGACTGGACATGGTCGCCATTCCCGGCGACACGCCTGCGGAAACCATCGCCGCCATCATCGCCGACGAAGCGGCGATCGGCATGATCAATCGCAAGACCACCGCGGTTCGCGTCATCCCCGCGCCGGGCAAGAAGCCGGGCGACATGGTGGAGTTCGGTGGCCTGCTGGGCCGGGCGCCGGTCATGGCGGTGCACACCGAATCGAGCCGCGCATTCATCGCCCGCGGTGGACGCATTCCCGCGCCGCTGCAGGCGCTTAACAACTAGTTTACTTTTTCAGAACGCATTTTTCATAGAGGTCGCGCAGGCGATTCTGCGGATCATAGGCCGACTTCAGCCTGCGGTAAGTGTCTCCGCCGTACAGCGCATCGAACTTCTCGCGCGTGTAGTAGCTGTCGGAGTACAGCGACTTGATGCCACCGAGTTCGGCGACCTTGCGTTCTATGAGCCGGTTGAAATGGCCGGGGGGATGCACGGCGAGCGACTTCACCACGTCCCAGAATCCCAAATTCACGTACGTGGTCGCCGGATTCATAGGGTAGAGCGGAAAAGCTGCCGCCGGTTTCGGCGTCCGGATCGGACAAATCCATAGCGGCAGGATACCGATTTCCCGCCGGAAAAACTCCAGGAACTCTGGCCCGTGTTCGATCGGGATGTCCACGTCCTGGATCACCGATTCCCGGTGCTTGCGCCACAGGCGATCCAGAGTCGAGGTCAGCTTCCAGCGGCTGTTCCAGCGCATGATCCTGGTGTAAGTGCGCGAGTTCAGGCGTTCGCGTCCGTAGAGCTTTCGCAGCAACGGATTCTGCGCACCCAGGTTTTTCGAACACCAGAACCAGTCGGTGTCCCAGCGCCACAGGTAATCGTGCGTGCTCAGGTAATCGGTCCGCTTCTCCCGGATCGAGCGGTAGTAGATTTTTTCCCAGGTGTAGTCGCTGGCCGCCGGCGCCTCGTCGACGAAACGTGCCGTGGTCATGTAGAGATCGTCCGCCGCGAACACCACGCCGTCCAGGAAATCAGCGTCGGAATCGCAGCGCCGCGCCATGGCCTGGAAGTACTCCCCGGGGTCCGCAAAGCGCTCGTGCTCGATGCGCACGAAGTTCTTCACCGGGAGCGTCTTCGCCTTGACCCTGAGAGCATAGCCCAGCGTGCCATAGGAATTCGGGAATCCGAAGAACAGGTCGCGATGCTCGTTGTCCGACGTGCAAAAGTGGATGCTGCCGTCGCCCGCCAGGATTTCCATCTCCAGCACGCCGTGATGAACCAGGCCGTGACGGAACGAAGTGGCCTCGATGCCGACTCCTGCAACCGCGCCGCCCACGGTGATGGTTTTCAGTTGCGGCACCACCGCCGGCATGCGGCCGCAGGCCAGCGCTGCAAGAACCAGGTCTTCGTAGGATGTCATGCCCTCGGCATTGATCCAGCCTGCCGCCGGATCGACTCCGAGTACGTGGTTGAACTCGCGGACATCGAGCCTGCGCGCGCCGGCATTCTTCCGGTCGCGGAACAGATTGGACGTATTCTTCCTCAGGCCGACCTGCCCTGGACCTGCGCCCAGTTGCCGGACCAGTCCGGCTTTGCGCATCGCATAAGTCTGGCTTGCCATCGTCTTGTGCGCCCTCTAGCGGTCGTGGAGAAAGGCGCGGCTCATTGGATAGTTGTCTTTGGTAAGGTTCGGCTTGCTGAACACGATCTGGAACAGGTGCGTGCGCAGCTTCGTCGAACGGAACATCTCTGCGCAGGAATACAGGTACGTGCGCCAGATGCGGCGGAAGCGCTCGTCGAACTTCTTCGGGTCCAACGCATGGATATTCGTCCAGTTGCGGTCGAAGCGTTCGCACCAGGCGTCCAGCGTGAGCGCGTAGTGCCGTCGCAGGTTCTCGATATCGACCACTTCCAGGCCGCAGCGTTCCATCTCGACAATGGTTTGCGCCAGGCTGGGGATCCAGCCGCCCGGGAACACGTGGTCCCGGATGTAGTACTCGGTGTCGCGGACGCCGACATGGCCGATGAAATGCAGCATGCCGAGCCCGCCAGGTTTCAGGAAATCGGCGTGGGATTTCACGACTTGCGCGAGCTGGTCGCGTCCCGCGTGTTCCAGTACGCCGATGGAAACCACCTTGTCGTATTGCCGATCCACCTCGCGGAAATCCGCAAGGCGCACATCCAGCCGTTCCCCGTAACCGCGCCGGCGGATCTCCTCCCGCAATGAATCGACCTGTTGCGCCGTGGTATTCAGGCCGGAAGCGATCGCACCGTACTGCTCGTGGGCATGAAACATGAAGCCACCAAATCCGCAACCGATATCGATCACGGTTTCATCGCGCTGCAGGCGGATCTTGCGGCACACATGGTCGACCTTGTTGCGCTGCGCCTCCTCCAGCGTTGCCGTCCCCTCCTTCCAGTAGGCGCAGGTGTACATCATCAGCGGCAGGTCCAGCCAATAGCGATAGAACTCCGCGCTCAGGCCGTAGTGAAATCGCGCATTGGTCCTCGCCTGTTCGATCGTCCGGTTGGAATATCGCAACTCGTGCCAGTGATTGCGCAGCTTTACCAGGGGATTCTCGCGGCTGTCGAATCCGCCATCCAGGCCGACGCGGAAGGCGGCTCCGAGGTCGCCGTCGATGTCTACATTGCCGTCGAAAAAGGACTCAATCAAGCCGATGTGGCCGAACAGCGCGGTACGGGTCTGCGCCGAGCGCTTGCGGAACCTTACGGTGAAGGCCGGCGCCGTCGCGCGGTTCTGGTAATGGGACCCATCGGCGAATTCCACACGGAAGCATGCCTCGGCGCGAGCGCCGAGCTTGTTCATCAGACTGGTCATCGATCCGCCGAACATCCGCCACTCCCCGCCATTCCGTCGTCGCATGTTGCCCTACTATTCTCCCAGGTAAGCCTGCCGCACTTGCGGATTGGCGAGCAAGGCTTTCGCCTCGCCATCGACGGCGATCAACCCGCTCTCCATCACGTAGCCGCGATGGCTGGCTTCCAGCGCCAGCTTGGCATTCTGCTCCACCAGCAGCACCGTCACGCCTTCGCCCGACACCATGCGCACGGTCTCGAAAATCTTCTCGACCATCATGGGAGCGAGGCCCATGCTCGGTTCGTCCAGGAGCAACAGTCCGGGCCGGCTCATCAGCGCGCGCCCGATCGCCAGCATCTGCTGTTCGCCACCTGACAATGTACCCGCCGTCTGGGCGCGGCGTTCCGCCAGCCGCGGAAACAGAGTGTAGGCGCGATCCATGTCGCTGCGGATGGCCGCCTTGTCGTTGCGGCAGTACGCGCCCATGGCCAGGTTCTCGCGCACGGTCAGCCGGCCGAATACGCCGCGGCCTTCCGGCACCAGCGACAGTCCGCGCTGGACCAGACGGAAGGCCGGCAGGCCGCTGACGTCCTCGCCTTGCAGATGGACGCTGCCGCCGTGATGCAGCAAGCCGCAGATCGCCTTCAACGTGGTGGTTTTGCCGGCGCCGTTGGCACCGATAAGCGCCACCATCTCGCCCTTGTTGATCACGAGGTCGATGCCCTTCACCGCGTTGATTCCGCCATAGGCGACGGTCAGGCCACGGACTTCCAGCATGATGGTCACGGCAGTGCCCCGCCGAGGTACGCACGCACCACCTCGGGATCCTTCTGCACGGCGGCCGGCTCACCCTCCGCGATCTTCTTGCCATAGTCGAGGACCGCAACCCGGTCGCACAGCCCCATGACCAGCTTCACGTCGTGCTCAATCAATAGCAGCGTGACGCCGTCACCGCGGATTTTCTCCAGCAGGCGTCGCAGTTCCAGACGTTCGGTCGCATTCATCCCCGCCGCCGGTTCGTCCAGCGCGAGAAGTTTCGGTTCGGTGGCCAGGGCCCGCGCAATCTCCAGCCGGCGCTGGTCACCGTAGGACAGGTTCTTCGACACCGCGTTCGCCTGCCTGCCGATGGCGACATAGTCCAGCAGCTCCTTTGCCCGGCGGCGGATCGACTGCTCTTCGTCGCGCGTCCCCCGGGTGCGCAGGATGGCGCCGAGCGCACCTGCTCTGGTCCGCACGTGGCGGCCCACCATCACATTCTCAAGCGCCGTCATGTTGCCGAACAATCGGATATTCTGGAAAGTGCGGGCAATGCCGGATTCCACCACGCGATAGGGCTTCTGCCCGCAGAGATTGCGCCCGGCAAATTCGAATTCACCGCTGTCGGGAACGTACAGGCCGGTCAGCACGTTGAAGAGCGTCGTCTTGCCGGCGCCGTTCGGACCGATCAACCCATAGATTTCGCCGCTGCGTATCGTCAACGACACGTCGGCAAGCGCGGTCAGCCCGCCGAAGCGCTTCTCGATGTGGCGCACCTCTAGCAGCGGGGACGGGTCCGCAGCCGTCATTCCTGGTCTGCTTCCTCGAATTCGCGCTTGCGCGTCTTCGAAGGCCACAGTCCCGCTGGCCGGTACAGCATCATCAACACCAGGGCGAGTCCAAACAGCAGCATGCGGATGACCTCCGGTTCGATGAGCATCCGTCCGAACACCGCCTTCTGCGCCGGTTCCACCGTGTAGCGCAGCAACTCCGGTACGAACGACAGCAGCACGGCACCGAGGATCACGCCCCAGATGTTGCCCATGCCTCCCAGCACCACCATGGACAACACCATGATGGACTCGACGAACACGAAGCTCTCCGGGCTGATGAATCCCTGGGTTGCCGAGAAAATCCCGCCGGCCACGCCGCCGAAGCTCGCACCCATGGCAAAGGCCAGCAGCTTGACGTTGCGGGTGTTGATGCCCATGGCCTGCGCCGCCACCTCATCCTCGCGGATCGCGACCCAGGCCCGGCCGAGGCGCGACTTCTGCAGCCGAAGGTTGATGACGATCACCACGACGAGCACGATCAGCAGGAGGTAGTAGTACTTGATCGGACCGCTGAAACTCAACCCGGCAAAGATATCCGTCTTGCTGAAGTTCAACGGGCCGATGCGGAACGGGTCGATCAGGGTGACGCCCTGCGGCCCGTTGGTGATATTGACCGGCTGCGACAGGTTGTTGAGGAAGATGCGGACGATCTCGCCAAAGCCGAGCGTGACAATCGCAAGGTAGTCGCCGCGCAGTTTCAATGTCGGAGCGCCGAGCAGGACGCCGAACAGGCAGGCCACCGCCGCGCCGATCGGCAGGATCACCCAGAACGGCAGATGCAGGCCGAAGTGCGGAGAGGCCAGCAGCGCATAGCAGTAGGCACCCACCGCATAAAAGGCGATGTATCCCAAATCCAGCAGGCCGGCAAAACCGACCACGATGTTCAGGCCCAGCGACAGCAGCGCGAACAGGATGGCTAGGTTGGTGATGCGCACCCAGGCGGTGCCGACCGAAGCCAGCACGAAGGGAAGCACCAGCAGCGCCACGACGATGCAAGCGAGACCGATCCACGGCGCGTACCGGTGTTTGCGCAAGCGTTCGAGTTCTGCGGTGAAGCCCCCCATGCGTCAGGCCCGATCCGCCACGCGTTCGCCCAGCAGGCCCGACGGACGGAACACGAGCACAGCGATCAGCACCATGAAGGCGAACACGTCCTGGTAATTGCTGCCGAACAGCACCACGTGATGGTCGCGCGCGCAGCGTTCCGCCAACGCGTCCGCGATTCCCCATATCTTGCACAAATCCGTAAACTCGCCGATGTAACCGGCGCCAAGCGCCTCGACCACGCCGAGCAGGATGCCGCCCAACATCGCGCCCGCCAGGTTGCCGATGCCGCCGAGTACCGCGGCGGAAAACGCCTTCAGCCCCAGCAGTCCGCCCATCGTGTAATGGGCGATGCCGTAATAGGTGCCGACCATCACCCCGGCGATCGCCCCGAGTCCGGCACCGATCACGAAAGTGGCGGAGATCACCTTGTTGACGTTGATGCCCATCAGGCCGGCCACTTGCGGATTCTCCGACGTTGCGCGCATGGCGATGCCGAGGCGCGTACGGTACACCAGCAGCGTCAGCACGCCCATCATCAGGAATGAGCCGCCGATGATCGCGATCTGCACGCTGCTGATATGGGCGCCGCCAATTTCGAATACCGGGTTGTCGATGATCTGCGGGAAGGAAAGCGGATTGCGGCTCCAGATCAGCATTGCGAACTGCTGGAGGATGATGGATATGCCGATGGCGGTGATCAGCGGGGCAAGACGGGGCGCGCCGCGCAGGGGGCGGTACGCAACGCGCTCCATCGCGAAGCCAACCGCCATACATACCGGAATCGCGCACAGCACGCCGGCCATCACGATCGCCAGCGGCGGAAACGATGAACCGGCAAGCGCGGAGATCACGGAAAGGGCCACCATGGCGCCGACCATCACCACTTCGCCATGGGCGAAATTGATGAGCTGGACGATGCCGTACACCATGGTGTAGCCGAGCGCGACGATGGCATACACGCTGCCCAGCGTCAGCCCGTTGATGATCTGCTGCAGGAGGATGTCCACGTCAGTTGGTGGCTAGCAATTATCGTGCGGAAGGCAGCGCGCGCGGCAAGTGTGGCACACGGGGTCGGACGGCGCGTTTCGATATGCGGCTACCAAAGAAAACAGCACCCGCAGGTGCCGTTCTCTTTGCGAGGCTGCCGCAATCCCTACTTCGCGGCTCCACCCTTGACGAAGTCTTCGAACTTGACGGACTTGCCACCCTTGATGATGGCGACCGGCGTCACCACGCCCCCTTTCATCGAGAAGATGGTCATTTCCGCATCCTTGCGGTCGCCCTTCTCGTCGAACTCGATATGGCCGCTGGCGCCGTCGTACTTGATCTTGGCCAGTTCCGGCAGGTACTTTGCCGGGTCGGACGAATCCGCGGCCTGCATGGCCGTGATGAGCAGGTTAGTGGCATCGTAGGTGAACGGCGCATAGATCAGCGGATCGGTGCCGAACTTGGCCTTGAAGGCATCGAGGAAGGCCTTGCTCGAGGCCAGCACGGGAATGCCCGCCTGCGAGCAGACCAGGCCTTCGGAAGCCGCGCCCGCCAGTTCCTTCATCTTGTCGGTGCAGGCGCCGTCGCCGAAGGCGAACACCGCCTTGACGCCGAGCTCGCGGCCCTGCTTCATCAGCGGGCCGGCGCCGGAGTCCATGCCGCCGTAGAAAATCGCATCCGGATTCTTGCCCTTGAGCTTGGTCAGGATGGCTTTCCAGTCGCGCGTTTCCTGCGTGCCTTTTTCTCTCGGCAGCACGGTGACGCCGGCAGCCTTCAACGTTTTCTCGACTTCGTTCGCAAGGCCTTCGCCGTATGCGGTTGCGTCATCGATCACCGCGGCGGTCTTGGGCTTGAATTCGGATGTCAGGTAATTTGCGATGGCCGGGCCCTGCTGGTCGTCACGGCCGACGGTGCGGAACGCCACCTTGAAACCCTGCTCGGTCAGCTTCGGATTGGTCGCCGAGCCGCTGATCATGGGAATGCCAGCCTGGTTGTAGACCGCGGACGCGGGGATGGTGACGCCGGAGTTCAGGTGGCCGACGACGCCCGCGACTTTTGCATCGACGAATTTCTGCGCGATGATCGGGCCTTTGTTCTCCTTGCCTTCGTCATCTTCGTTAAGCATCTCGAAGGCCACTTTCTGGCCGCCGATGGTTATGCCCTTCGCATTGGCTTCTTCGATCGCCAGGCGCACGCCGTTTTCATTGTCCTTGCCGAGGTGCGCGATGGCGCCGGTCAGCGGCGCCGCATGGCCGATTTTCACCACGGGCTGAACGGCGGAACCGCTTTTGCCCTGGTCTTCCTTCTTTCCGCAGCCGGCGAGGCCGAATGCAAAAACCGCGGCGACACTTGCGGCCGCTAACTTGACTGCGCCCTTGGAGCTGATAGGTCCCATGTTCTTATCTCCTGTTCGTGAGTGAGCGTCACCGGTACCGGGCGAATTATCTGCCAGCGTTTCGAGCGTTGTCAATTTGGGCCGATAATTCATCGGGTTGGCGAGAGACCTGGAAGCCGGAAAAAGTTAACATCGGGCAACAAAAAAGCCGGCATGCGCCGGCTTTTTCACAAGCATCCGGTGGGATGCTTACATCGAAAGAATCCACTCGACCAGAAGCTTGGCTTCGTCTTCCTTGACCGGGTTCGGCGGCATGGGAATCGTGCCCCACACACCGCCGCCACCGCCGATGACCTTCTTGATCAGGTTGGCTTCGGCTCCCGCAGCGCCCTTGTACTTCTTGGCCACGTCCACATAGGAAGGACCGACCAGCTTCTTGTCCATGGCGTGACAGGCGAAACAGTTCTTCGATTGGGCAAGCGCCTTGGCCTTCGCGGCATCCGGAGCTGCATTCGCGCCACAGGCCAGGATAAGGCCGGCAGACGCCGCGATTACCAGGAGGGTTTTCTTCATGTCAGACTGCCTTTCCTTGCGGGTTGAATAAGCGCCCGGATTTTATCGGGTTTGGAAGCCTTTGAAAATGGTCGGAATCCCCGGATACGGGACAAAATCTGCAGATTTGCGACCGTTATCCGGGCTTCTTCCCCCGGGCAGGGCAATTAACGCCGCGGCAAACGTAAGGGTTGACACCCCGGTCCGGGCGATTTGTTCAAAGCCTGCGGGACCTTGGCTCATCCACGTAAGCGCCGGAGCCAGGGTCCGTTGCCGGCAATACCAGCCAAAATTTCCCGAAAAGGTGCGCACGGTGTTCCCGTCCTCGGCAGCGTTTACAGGCCAAGGTCACCCCAGATGAGATCGATGCGCCGCTTCACGTCCTCGTCCATGCTGATCGGCCGGCCCCAGTTGCGGGCCGTTTCGCCCGGCCACTTGTTGGTGGCGTCGAGCCCGAGCTTCGATCCCAGGCCGGACACCGGGCTCGCGAAGTCCAGGTAGTCGATCGGGGTGTTCTCCGCGATCAGGACGTCGCGCGCCGGATCCGTACGCGTGGTCACAGCCCAGATTACTTCCTTCCAGTCGCGCACGTCGATGTCCTCGTCCACCACAATGATGAACTTGGTGTACATGAACTGGCGCAGATAGGACCAGATGCCGAACATGACGCGCTTGGCATGGCCGGCATACTGCTTGCGCATGCTGACCACGGCTATCCGGTAGGAGCAACCCTCGGGCGGCAGGTAAAAATCCACGATCTCCGGAAACTGTTTGATCAGCAGCGGCACGAACACTTCGTTCAGCGCAACGCCGAGGATCGCAGGCTCGTCGGGCGGCTTGCCGGTGTAGGTACTGTGATAGATCGGATTGCGGCGCATGGTGATGCGCTCGAGGGTGAATACTGGAAAGGTTTCCTGCTCGTTGTAGTAGCCGGTGTGATCGCCGAACGGACCCTCGAGCGCGGTTTCGTCCGGATGGATATGGCCCTCGAGCACGATCTCCGCGGAGGCCGGCACCTGCAGCTCGCTGCCGATGCATTTGACGACTTCCGTCTTCGATCCGCGCAGCAGGCCGGCGAACTGGTATTCCGACAAAGTGTCCGGCACCGGCGTCACGGCGCCCAGGATGGTCGCCGGATCCGCGCCCAGCGCCACGGCGACGGGAAACGGCTGGCCGGGACTGGCGAGGCCGTGGTCGCGGAAATCCAGCGCCCCGCCGCGATGCGCGAGCCAGCGCATGATCAACTTGTTGCGGCCGATCACCTGCTGGCGGTAGATGCCCAGGTTCTGCCGCGGCTTGTGCGGTCCGCGCGTCACCGTCAGGCCCCAGGTGATCAGCGGGGCGATGTCTCCGGGCCAGCAGGTCTGCACCGGCAAGCGCGAGAGGTCGACGTCTTTGCCTTCCCACACGACTTCCTGGCAGGGTGCGCCCGAGACGACTTTCGGCGCCATGTTCAGCACCTGCTTCAGCACCGGCAGCTTTTCCCATGCATCCCGCAGGCCCTTGGGCGGCTCGGGTTCCTTCAGGTAGGCGAGCAGCTTTCCGACTTCGCGCAGCGCCTCCACGGACTCCTGGCCCATACCCATGGCCACGCGCTTGGCCGTGCCGAAAAGATTTCCGAGCACCGGAATGCCGTGCCCTTTGGGTTTTTCGAACAGCAAGGCCGGCCCCTGCGCCTTGAGCACCCGGTCGCAGATCTCCGTCATCTCGAGGTGCGGCGACACTTCCGTCGTGACGCGCTTCAGCTCGCCCTGCTTCTCAAGCTGGGCGATAAAGTCGCGAAGGTCCGAGTAATGCATGCGGCTGGCCTCAGATGACCGGATTGGCGCCGCCGTCCATCGGCAGGATCACTCCGGTCACGTAACTCGCCTGATCGGAGGCGAGAAAAAGCGTGACGCTCGCAATGTCCTCCGGAGCGGCATAACGGCCCAGGGGGACACGTGCCTGTCCTTCTTCCAGAACCCTGTCGGCGGAGATGCCTTTCGCCTTTGCCTCAAGTTCCAGCGCTTCGCGAATGCGGTCGGTGATGGTAGCGCCGGGATTGATGGCATTGATGCGCACACCGTACTTTCCATGGACGCCGGCAAGGCCGACCGTGGCCAGCATCAGGGCCGAATTGGCGGCGCCTCCCGGGATGTGAATCGGCGTCGCGACCTTGCCGCCGGTGCCGATGATGTTGACCACCGATCCGCGCTTGCGCTCGCGCATGGACGGCAGCACTGCATCCATCGCGTGCATGTAGGTGAAGTACTTCGCATCCATCGCCGCATGCCAGGAGTCCGAGTTCAGTTCATCGGGTGGATAGCGTTTCGCGGCGCCCGCGGAATTGACCAGCACGTCGATGCTGCCGAGCAGCGCGGCGGCTTCCTTCGCCATGCGCTTCGCCTCCTCCGCCCGCGTCAGGTCGGCGACGACAGTCTTGACCGCGGGAAGCAGGGCCGCGGCCTTGTCCAGATTCGCGCGGTTGCGGGAAACGATCACCACCCTTGCGCCTTCATCGAGAAAGGCGCGCGCGCAGGCGAGGCCGATGCCCTTGCTGCCGCCGGTGATAAGCACCGTCTTGTCCTTGAGGCCGAGATCCATGGTGGTCGGGTTCCAGCGCAGAGAGCGCGCGTCAGAAAACGGAAGGCAGGTAATAGTGGGCAAGGATGCCGGTGAAGACTGCGGCCCCGACCCAGTTGTTGTGCAGGAAAGCTCGGAAACAGGCCGCCGGCTCGCGCTTGCGGATCATCGCGAACTGGCTGGCGGCGAGCACTGCGGCAAGCGCCAGCCCGGCATAGTAGTAGATTCCGAGCCTGAAATAGGCGCCCGCCACCATCATCGACACCAGGAATAGCGCATGGCAGATCATGACGGCCGCCACGTCGAAGCCGCCGAAGGTGAGGGCGGAGGTGCGGATTCCGATCCTGCGGTCGTCTTCGCGGTCCACCATCGCATACTCCGTGTCGTAGGCGATTGCCCAGAATATGTTCGCGATGAGCAACAACCAGGCGATGCCGGGCACATAGTTGTTGTGGGCGGCAAAGGCCATCGGAATGCCGAAGCCAAATGCGACGCCCAGAACCGCCTGCGGCAATACGAAGAAGCGCTTGGCGAACGGATAGATCACGGCAATGGCGAGCGCAGCGAACGAATACCTGATGGTGAGGGCATTGAGCTGCAGCACCAGGGCGAAGGCCGCGAGCGCCAGGACTGCCGCAACGATCAGAGCTTCAGCGGGGCGGATGATGCCAGCCGCCAGCGGTCGTTCGCGGGTGCGGGTGACGTGCCCGTCGTAGTGGCGATCCGCATAGTCATTTACCGCGCAGCCGGCGGAACGCATCAATACCGTTCCCAGCGCGAAAATCCAGACGATTTTCCAGTCGGGGCGCCCCGCCGGGGACAACCATAATGCCCACAGTGTTGGCCACAGCAGCAGCAGGATGCCGATCGGCTTGTCGAGCCGGACCAGTTTTTCATAGGCATTAAGTCGTTCGATGAGGGTCATCGCAGGTAGGGGTCATGTCCGACCGCGGCATCCGTGTGGCGGAGTGCGCCGATAATAGCACCGGCCTGCGGCGCCATCAGACCTTGAGCAGTTCCTGGCGGTCGCCGAGCCAGCGGTGCAGGTGGAGTTCCGACGCAGCCGCATGGTCGCGAAGCATCTGTGCCGCGACGTTGCGTGCTGCCTCGAGCAGGTCGAGGTCCTGCTCCAGGTCGGCGAAGCGCAGCATCGGCACGCCGCTCTGCCGGCTGCCGAGTATTTCCCCCGGACCGCGCAACCGCAAGTCGTGCCGCGCGATCTCAAAGCCGTCGGCGTTTTCGTAGATGATTCGCAATCGCTCGCGGGCGTTGTCGGAAAGCGGGCTCTGGTAGAGCAGGATGCAGACGCTCGACTGGGCGCCGCGACCGACGCGTCCACGCAACTGGTGCAACTGCGAAAGCCCCATGCGCTCGGCGTGCTCGATCACCATCAGCGACGCGTTCGGCACGTCCACGCCGACTTCGATGACCGTGGTCGATACCAGCAACTGGATCTGGTTGGCCTGGAACAACGCCATCACCTGGGCTTTTTCCTGGTTGGGCAGCCGGCCATGCACGAGGCCGATCCGCAATTCCGGAAAAGTCGCAACCAGGTTCTGATAGGTATCGAGGGCGGTCTGTAACTGCAGCGCCTCTGATTCTTCAATTAAAGGGCACACCCAGTAGGTCTGGCTGCCGGCGAGGCAGGCATCGCGCACTCTGTGGACCACCTCGTCGCGGCGGGAATCGGAGACAAGCTTGGTCAGTACCGGCGTGCGGCCGGGCGGGAGTTCATCGATCACGGACACATCCAGGTCGGCGTAGTAACTCATTGCCAGCGTGCGCGGGATCGGCGTCGCGCTCATCATCAGTTGATGCGGCTGGATCTCGCGGTTGCCGCGGCTGCCCTTCATGCGCAGCGCCAGCCTCTGGTGAACGCCGAAGCGATGCTGCTCGTCGACGATCGCCAGGCCCAGCTTGCGGAACGTCACTTCCTCCTGGAACAGGGCGTGCGTGCCGATTGTCATGCCCGCCTTGTCCGACTCCATGGCCGCGAGTGCTTTCTCACGGTCCTTCTTCTTCATGCTGCCGGACAGCCATGCGACGTCGATGTCGAGTGGCCGCAGCCACGTGCTGAATTTGCGGTAGTGCTGCTCGGCCAGGATTTCCGTCGGCGCCATCACCGCCGCCTGATAGCCGCTCTCGATCGCCTGCAGTGCAGCCAGGGCTGCCACGATGGTCTTGCCGCTGCCCACATCACCCTGCAGCAGGCGCTGCATCGGATGCGGCCGGGTCAGGTCGTTGCTGATCTGCTCAAGGACACGCGACTGCGCGCGCGTCAGCTTGAACGGCAGGGACGCCAGCAACGCCTTGGACAGGTTCGAGTGCTGCAGCAGCGGATGCGCGCGGATCCGGTTGCGCCTTTCGTAGTGCAACCGCATCGACAGTTGCTGGGCGAGCAGTTCGTCGAACTTGATCCGCTGCCAGGCCAGGTGGGAATGCCCGACCAGCGCATGGGCATCGGCGTCGGGCGCGGGATGGTGCAAGGCACGGACCGCTTCCGCGAACGCCGGCAGTTTGAGCTTGCGGCGTACCGGTTCGGGCAGCGTGTCCGCGAGGTCCGCCTGCTCCAGGGCACGCGTCGTGAGTTTGCGCAGCGTTTCCTGGCCAAGTCCTGCCGTGGTCGGATAGATGGGTGTCAGCGCCTGCGGCAGCGGCGTCGCTTCGTTGCGCAACACCTTGAAGCGCGGATGCACCATCTCGGCGCCGAAGAATCCCTGGCGGATTTCTCCCATCACGCGGACGCGGGCGCCCTCGGCCAGCGCCTTTCGCTGGCTTTCGTAGAAATTGAAGTAGCGCAGCGTGACCAGGCCGCTGCCGTCGTTCACCTCCGAGACCAGTTGCCGCCCCGGACGGAATTTCACTTCCGTCTTCACCACCGTGCCTTCGATTTGCACGGTGTCACCGGACAATGCCTCGTGGATCGGGGTGATGCGCGTTTCGTCTTCGTAACGCAGCGGCAAATGCAGCACCAGGTCCGACAGGTGGACGATGCCCAGGAGCAGGAGTTTTTCCGCTACCGCGGGGGTGGCGAACTGGAGCGAGGAATGAGGGGCCACCGGCTTGGCATTCGCGGCCGCACCCTTGTCCGAAGGTGCCAGAGGAAGCTGGCGAGTCCGTACTGACCCCTTGGAACTGCGGCTGGCCGGTTTTCCCTCGCCCTTCACCCTAGACCCTCATGGCCGAAGGCCGGTTATGGCAAGGCCGGTATCCCATGCGGAATCCAGCGCAGCGGTCATTCCTTTACAAGCACCGCTTCGATTTCCACGAGTGCTCCGCGGGGAAGTTGCGAAACGCCGACGGCGGAACGTGCCGGATAGGGTTGCTTGAGGTATTGGGCCATGATCTCGTTGAGCCGGGCGAAACTGGCGAGATCGGTGAGGAACACGGTGAGCTTGGCCGCATCGTCGAGACTGGCGCCCGCCGCCGCTGCGACCGCTTCCAGGTTCCTGAACACCTGGTGGATCTGTGCTTCGATGCCGTCCACCAGCTTCATGGTTGCCGGATCGAGGCCGATCTGGCCGGACAAATAAATGGTCCCGCCGGCACGAATGGCCTGAGAATACGTGCCGATCGCCTGAGGGGCGTCCGGGGTCTGGATCTGGTGTTTGGTCACGGCTTGCTCCAGGGTATAGAATGTTGCGCCACAACACGGCGGTAAACTCTGATTGGCCATGTTTTTTCAGTTCACGATGATAACCGAAGGACCTTCGTTTCCTTGAACCTGGCCGTGCAGAAACAACGTCGGATTCCGGCCCGGACGATGGCAGCACGCAGCCGCGCATCCACGACGTACTCCTAGAAGACAAAATGGCTTCCACAAGCAAAGGCAAACCGGGCGCGCTGGCTCTCACAGTGTCGGCCATCGGTGTGGTGTTCGGCGACATCGGCACCAGTCCGCTGTACACCATGAAGGAAGTCTTCAGCGGTAAATACGGCATTGGGCTGACGCATGACAACGTGCTCGGCGCCCTCTCCCTGGTGTTCTGGGCGCTGATTATCGTCGTCACCATCAAATACGTGCTGTTCATGATGCGTGCCGACAACCACGGCGAAGGCGGCATCATGGCGCTGCTCGCCCTGCTGCTGCGCACGACCGGCACCAGCACGGGCACGCGCTGGCTGCTGATGTGCCTCGGCCTGTTCGGCGCGGCGCTGTTCTACGGTGACGGCATGATCACGCCGGCCATTTCGGTGCTCTCGGCAGTGGAAGGGCTGCAGGTCGCCACGCCGGCCTTCAAGCCCTACATCGTGCCGGTCACCATTGTCGTGCTGCTGATCCTGTTCATGTTGCAGCGTGGCGGCACGGCTCGCGTCGGCGCGCTGTTCGGTCCCATCATGATTGCCTGGTTCACGATCCTGGCGTTGCTGGGCATCGTCAATATAATCGACCAGCCCAGTGTCCTTGCGGCCGTCGATCCCGCCTACGCGGTGCGCTTCTTCGAGACCAACATGGTGCACGGCTTTCTTGCCCTGGGTGGCGTAGTGCTGGCGATCACCGGGGTCGAGGCGCTCTACACCGACATGGGGCATTTCGGCCGCAAGCCCATGCAATACGCCTGGCTGTATTTCGTCCTGCCGGCGCTGCTGCTGAACTATTTCGGCCAGGGCGCCCTGATCCTGCACGACGCGACAGCCATCGAGCATCCCTTCTACCGGATGGCACCTTCGTGGGCGTTGTTTCCGATGGTCGCCTTCGCAACCCTCGCTACCGTGATCGCCTCCCAGGCCGTCATATCCGGCACCTATTCGCTTACGCGGCAGGCCATCCAGCTCGGCTACTGTCCGCGGCTTGACGTCACGCACACATCGGAAAGCGCGATCGGCCAGGTCTACATGCCTTGGGTCAACTGGGTCCTGTGCGCGTGCGTGATCGGATTGGTGCTCGGCTTCCGTTCTTCCAGCAACCTGGCCGGCGCCTACGGCATTGCTGTCACCGGCACGATGGCCATCGACACGATTCTCGGCTTCGTCCTGATCCGCAAGCTGTGGCACTGGCCGATGTGGACGGCACTGCCCATGCTCATCCTCTACCTGATCATCGATTTTTCCCTGCTTGGCGCAAACGCCATCAAGCTGTTCCACGGCGGCTGGTTTCCGGTCGTGGTCGGCATCGGACTGTTTACCCTGCTGGCCACCTGGAAAAGCGGCCGCCAGTTGCTGCTCGAGCGTCTCGCACCCGGGGCTATCCCGATGGAGCCGTTCATCCAGAGCGTCACCGCGCATCCGCCGACCCGCGTTCCGGGCACGGCGGTGTTCCTGACTGCCGCCTCCGAAGGCGTGCCGCACGCACTGCTGCACAACCTGAACCACAACAAGGTGCTGCACGAACGCATCGTATTGCTCACGGTGGAAACCAGCGACATTCCGCATGTACCCGACGAGGACCAGGTGGAAATCCTGCCGCTAGGCACCGATTTCTACCGCATGGTCGTGCACTATGGGTTCAAGGATGCGCCCGACGTGCCGCGCTCGCTCGAACTGGCTGCCGCAAAGGGCATGAAGTTCGAAATGATGGAAACCTCGTTCTTCCTGAGCCGGCAGACGCTCATACCGAAAGTCGGGCCCGGCATGGCGCTGTGGCGCGAGAAACTCTTCGCGCTCATGTCGCGCAACGCTTCGAGCGCCACCACATTCTTCAAGATTCCGGCGAACCGCGTCGTGGAACTCGGCACCCGAATCGAACTTTAGGACAAGCGCGCATGGAACCCCGCTCGGTCATTCCCAGTCTCGAGAAGCTTCTGGCACAGGGCAAGGAGTCCGCGTTGCTGCGCTATAGCCTCGGAACCGAGTACTTCAAGCTGCGCGAAACCTGGGTCACGATTTTTCACCTGAAGCGCGCCGTCGAGCTGGATCCGGATTACTCCGCCGCCTGGAAACTGCTCGGCCTGGCGCTCGCCGAAAGCGGCATCCTGCACGAGGCGCTGGACACTTACCGGCGCGGCATGGAAGTCGCGCAGCGCCGCGGCGACAAGCAGGCCGCGAAGGAGATGGAAGTCTTCGCGCGCCGCATCGAGAAACAGGTCACCGCCAACAGGAAGTAACCATGCCAACGTCGGCGCCCTGGCGGATATTCGGCGTTGATTTCACCAGCAGCCCGCGTGCCCGCAAGCCCATCACGATTGCAGCCGGACACCTCCAGGGTCGCGACTTCGCCCTGCAGGGAATCGAAGAACACCGCGAATGGGAAAGTTACGAAACCTGGTTGCGGGAACCGGGCCCGTGGGTGGGCGGTTTCGATTTTCCCTTCGGTTTGCCGCGGGAAGCGGTCATCGATCTCGCCTGGCCGCAAACCTGGGCGGCATTGGTGCTGCATTGCCGTTCGCTCGGCCGGGAACGTTTTCGCGCGGAGCTCGATCTCTATCGCCAATCGCGACAGCCCGGAAACCGCTATGCGCATCGCGCCGCGGATTTCCCGGCGCGCTCGCACAGCCCGCTCAAGCTGGTGAACCCACCCGTGGGACTGATGTTCATCGAAGGCGTGCCGCGACTCATCGATGCCGGCATCTCGGTCCCGGGACTGCACGCCGCCGACCCTGCGCGGATTGCCTTCGAGGCGTATCCAGGCTTCACGGCACGGCGGATGGTGGGTGGATCCTACAAGAACGACGCTGCCGCCAAGCAGACACCCGCGCGCAAGCGCGCGCGAAAGGCCATCGTCGACGGCCTGGTTTCGACCCGCAATCCCTTCGGATTTTCCCTGATCGCCCCGCCGTCGCTCCTGGCATCCATGGTGAATGACGCCAGTGGCGACCGGCTCGATGCGGTGCTCTGCGCCATGCAGGCGGCATGGGCATGGCAACGCCGCCAGGACAACTACGGATTGCCCGCGGATATCGATCCGCTGGAAGGCTGGATCGCGACGGTGCCGGAGATAAAAGTGATCTCGGATCAACCGCAAGAATAGGAAAGCCACCAACGGCCTTGCCGTCAGCCGTACACACCTGGGTCAATTCGCACATGGACTCGTGCTGTCAGTAGCGCCTCAATGTCGCTCCTTACAAGCCGGTGCTTGTCGAGGAGCTGAGCAAGAACTGTTTGATCGACAAGGCGAACGTGGTTCAGGTCAGCGTGAAAACGGGCGTTGTCATTGAAAAATTGATTGGTCACTGCGACCTTGGCGAAGGCCACGCCGGGATGCTCGAACTTGTACTTGGCTTCGCCCGTCACAACATCCTTGATCGCTTCCCAACTTAGATGAGCCCCATCTGAGCGCGAACTTTTGCACTGGATCAACTCACCGACATTGATCGTCTTGGCGATCACGTCGATGCCTCCGTCCCCGGTGCGCGGGGTGAGCGCAACGGTCCGAAAGCCCTGCTTCTTCCAAAGCGCCGCAATCAATGCCTCGAATTCCAACGGGTTGAGCTTTGTGGATTACTAACAGATCCCCGATACCGTCAGGCTGGTTTGCGCCACGGTGAACTTGCGAATGACTTGGCCTATAGGCAAGCCCTTCAGGGAACTAGTCGCTCGCGGTAGTGCGCCGCCATTTTGCGCTCCGTCCCTTACCGGTTGACTCGATGAGGCCCTCCGACTTCATGGCCCGCAAAACCACCCGGATCATGTCACGGCTCACGCCCGGACAAGCCTGTTCGATATCCGATATCGAAAACGGCACATTGCGTTTAAGCACTTCGGCTCGTACCCGATCACCTTTGGCGCCGCGGCCACGCTCGATGGTGCCGACCCGATCCTCGAATTCTTTGTATGCGGCAAGCATCGTGCCCCAGAAATAATTGAGCCAGGGGCGCGCGTCATGTTGCGCCTCGTGCCAGCCCTGCGAGCTGGCCTCGAGGCTTTCGTAGTAGCCCTCTTTCGATTCCTCGAAAATGCGCTCCAGGCTGATGTAACGCCCTACCGCGTAGTCAAATTGGTAGAGAAGCAATAGTGTCAGCAGTCGTGCCATCCTGCCGTTCCCGTCCGGGAATGGATGGATGCACAGGAAATCCAGTATCGCCAGGGGGACCAGCACCAGGGAGTCCGCGAGATACCGGTCGACTCCAGCCCGATACTCCGACACGAGGTCGGCCATTGCCATCGGGGTCAGGTGCGCCTCCACAGGCCGAAAGCGTACCCGTACCGTGCCGCCCGGATGGCGTTCGACGATGTCGTTGTTCGCCGCCTTCCAGCGGCCGCCCGGCTGCGGGAGGTATCGATACAGCACAGAGTGGAGTTGAAGAATCACGTTTTCCGCAAATACCATGTCGTTTGCGGATTCATGGATCAAGGCGAGCGCGTCACGGTAACCGGCTACTTCCTGCTCCGACCGGTTTCTTGGCGTGGCATTTTTCGCCACCAGCGATTTGAGCCGGGCAGACGGCACAACCACTCCCTCCAACCGATTGGAGGATTCGGTCGATTCGATAACTGCTACCTGTCGAAGGCTCAGCAGCACCTCGGGAGACTGGGCGAAAAAGAGCCGTTGCTTGCCCCGGTATTCGCCCAGGGCGCGTAACGCCGCCATCTGCGACCCGTCATAACGCAGACCAGCAAGGTATTCCTCAGTAAGGGACCGCATCAGGTGTCCAAGGTCGGTTAATGGGGTAATGCTAGGCCTTAATGGGGTATTAAGGCAATTCATTGCCCCATTTAAAGCGCCATTACCCCACTCAGCAAGCCGTATGAGGATTAATCCGCATGTCCTGGTAAATCTTTCTGAGAGGGTTTCGTCGCCTAAATTCACCTGATAGGTTCTGTTCCGATCAAACAACAAAAAAGGCTTCGTCGCATTGAGTGTGGACCCTGTACCGCTCCGCCAGCAGTCGTGCGCTACTGGGGCCGTTCTGTGTTGCTAGTTACCGGCAAATACCCTCATTCCTGGCCGCTCTATGTGGGCTTAGCACTGCTGGTGAGCGGCAGCGTCTGGGATGTGATCAATGGCCGCAGCAAGACTGCCGCCTGCGAGACCCGATGCGCGATCGAACCTCCGATAACTCCCGATAACAAAGGTCGTGCGTTGAGCGGTGCCGCAATTGCTGTCGCTGCCGCAGGCGCATTCTATGGTCTTTATAAATCGGTCGAAGCGGTCAAGCCAAAGGCAGAGGCCAGCTCCATCGCCTGCTGGGGCATCAATTCCTGCAAAGGCACCACCGCCTGCTCAACGGCGTTCAATTCTTGCAACGGCATGAACAGTTGCAGAGGTCGCGGCTATGTCAACGTCGCCGCAGCAGAATGCAAGGTTAAGGGCGTCCGCCCGCTCGTTGGAGCTGAAGCCGATCCGGCGAAGGGATGATATTCGCCCAGTCTTTGCGCGAGTAAATCGTGATGGGTGACGCTTGCGCACAGCGACGCAAGGTCAGGAACCCCGATGCGATACGCCTGCTTAGGGTCGGCCGGCAGCGACCATCCTGCTGGCCTGTCGCGCAGCACTTTGGGACGCGCGAGTTCGAACTCCATTGTGCCTGGGAAGTTTTCCATCGACGCGTTGTGGGGTTTCAATGATTGCGTGTGTCTACTTGATTAGGAGTGTCGGAAAGAGGTGCGCCTCGGAAAACTTGAATCTTAGCGCGTCCGCGAATTCGACACTTCGGGAGATCGACAGACTTTCCGCGACCTAATTTTGGCCGCGCAGACGGTTGTCGATCCGCTACCAACCAATCTAATGGAGAAAATCATGCGTGTCATGCAAATGGCGATTCTGGCGGTGCTGCTCGGCGTTTCGTCTCTGCTATTGGCTGCGGAGGGGGAGTTCAACAAGGAATGCGCGATGGGTCTGGCGATGGGTCAGCACATTCCTACGGACTGCTCGGTCAACTGGACAGACCCTGCGGACGGGAAGACCTACTGTTTCAGCGGCACAAAGTCGAAGGACATGTTTCTGAACGCTCCGACGGTCACTCTGAAAAGGGCTCAAGCGGAATTCGGTCGCCGCTGAGATTCCCGAACTGAAGCTGTATTGATTGATGCCCCTCGTTTCGGCGAGGGGCGTTTTGCGCCGGGTGAGGCGGGGAATCGGCGATGGTTACCAGCTTTCCCCTGGGCCTTTTCCAGGACGATCTTGTGCGCCATGAATCCGAAGGTTGGCGCCGCGCGTATTGCTCTTTATTGACCGATCGAAAGGAAGGAGCGCGGATGGCGTCATTGAGTGCGAAGGGCTCGCTTCTGGCTGGCGTTGCCGCTGCGGTGGGCGCGTCAGTCTGCTGTGTCGGGCCGCTGCTCCTGCTGATTCTGGGTGTCAGCGGCGCGTGGATCGGAAGCCTGACCGAGTTTGAGCCTTTTCGGCCTTACCTGATTGGTCTGACTCTGGTTTTCCTGGCGTTGTCTTTTCGCAAGCTTTATCTGGTACCCCAGGCGTGTGTGCCCGGAACCTTGTGTGCCGACCCGCGGAGCATTCGTCGTCAACGGCTGGTGTTCTGGATCGTATGCCTGGTGCTCCTCGCCTTGATTGCTGTGCCGTGGGTGGCTCCGTTTCTTTATTGAAAGGAAAAAACATGATTCGCAACTTGGCTGCACTGGCTGTTGTGTCCTTGATCACATTCTCCCCGGCATTCGCCGGCGCGCCCCAAACCATCGTTCTCGACGTGGAAAAAATGACATGTCCGGTATGTCCAATCACGGTAAGAAAGTCCCTGGAGAAAATTCAAGGCGTGTCGCATACGAACGTGGATTTCGACAAGAAGACCGCGACCGTAACGTTCGACCCCGACAAGGCTTCGCCTGCACGTCTGATCGAGGCGACGACCAACGCAGGCTATCCGTCCTCCGTGCACAAGTAAATTGGCTGCGGGTGCGTTTCTCGAGTCGATGCCGATTTACCCGCTCTACGATATAGTGCGGCAGGAAACCGTGTTGATCGAGCGAGCGTCCGACTGCGGAACCTCGGGCTGAACATAATTATCGAGGTGGAAGGCGTCTGCCTCGAATTTCAGACTGCGGCGCCATCGCGCTTTGAGGCTGAACGCCCTTGAAATCTCGAAGCGATCCATCCAAGAAGCACGACCACGACGATGAGCCCCGGTGCCCAGAGCGGCAGGGTCTGCATATTGTCCCCAAGTACGGCGAGTAGAACGGTAAGCGGCAGGATTCCAAGACCAGTGGACCAGAGAAACGTCCACCAGGAAATCTCGGTCAGCGCAGCGGCAAAGTTGATCAGGTTAAAGGCGATCAAAGGAATCAGGCGGCTGATCAATAACGCAGACCCGCCATGCGTGTGGGACCAATTCGATAGTCGATGCCAGTGATGATCCGGCAGGAATCTGCGGACGAACGGCCTGCCGAGCAAGCGGACAATGCCGAAAGCTAGTGAGGCGCCCAGCATTGCACCCACCCAAGTGATTGCAGTGCCCCACACTGGTCCGTAGATCATGCCGTTCGCCAGCGCAATGATCTCTGCGGGGAAGGGCAGGAACGAATGCACAATCATCAGCCCAATCGAACCGATTACGCCCCAGGGTCCCCAAGAGCGTATCAGCGCCACCGTGTAGGTGACCGAACCGTTTAGATTGGCGATCCAGTCGCCAGGCAGCACCAGCCACGCAGTAGCGCCGCTTGCCAGGAGCAGTAACATCGCTGCGGCGAGATTGATGACGATCGAGCTGTGGCGTCGTTCCTGGTTGGTCACACAGCCATCCTTTTCTCGGGCCTTACCCCTCTGACTTTCGGATTCTGCGTCCCTCGAATATCGAAAATGCGGATGTTCAAGTCATACTACGGCGCGACGGTGGTAGTGGATGCGCGCTACGCGGTGTCGAGCCGGGTTTCCCTGGCCATCGAGTCACGTTTCTAACTGTGCCCGAAGGTAGGCGATGTTCGTGACGAGGCCGGGTAGAAGCCACTGGAACAGGCGCGACACCTGCAGTACGTCGGCGACGCTTGCGTCGCGGCCTGCCGCGGCGCGTAATGCCGCGCCACGTAGGCACCCGGGATTGGGCAGGCCATGCGCGGCCAGCTTCACTGCGCGCTCGTGAATGGCGTCACCGATTGCCCCATACGCTGGCACAGGGACGGTGCTTTTCAGATCGTTCCATGCCAGGCAGAAGTAGCTCGGCCAGCGTGCCAATGCCCGGTAGTCGGTGTTGACGAACGGGAGTCCGAGGGTGCGCTTCACGTCCTCGTAGACCGCTTGCGTCGGAGCGTCGGCGTGATGTAATTCCATCAATATCAGTGGCACTGGCACGTCCGGTGCGTGGCGTCCGTCGAAGAGCGGCGCGTCGATCCTGTCGCCCATTTCTCCACCTTCCAGCAGCATGCGCACGATGGTGGCGAGTAACAGATAGGGAAAATTGCCATGAGAGAAAATCTCGATCATCCCGCGAATTTGCGCGATCTCGCTCTGTGCGTAACCAAGGTCCTCAAGGCGTTTTACGATCGACAGCGGCCGGAGATTCGCGGCCTCTGTTTCGGCGAACTGCCGCAACGTCGCGCTTGCTTCGACGAACGGCCGGCTGCGTACGAGTGGCCGTGCTCCTTGCCAAAGTGTTTCGAAGAAGGTGGGGTAATGCGCGTAGGCCATGGTCACGACGCCCATCCACGGTACCTGCATGGCCTCTTTCATTTCTTCGTACCACAGTTTCCTCCTGCCGGTGGCGAGGATCTCCGGCAGCGGGTGGATTTGCGGCAGCGGCTTGGGGTACAGGCGGTTCATTGCGGTGGTGTCGGGACTCGAGACGTTTGGCACGGTCTTAATTACGGCGCAAAAGTCAGCCGCGCCTGCTGATGGTCCATAACGTGTCTAAATCGCGCAGCATGTAGAGCGCGAAGCAGGCAGCAAGCATGGGCCAGGCGGCGAAGTACAGCAGATTGTGTGCTTCGAACGGAGCTAAGTATTTCGCGAACGTGGCTAACGTCGAGATCGCGTGCAGAATCAGCACCGCGCCATAGGTGTAACGTTTCGCCAGCCCGAGCAGGAATCCCAGAATCAGCAGCATCTCGACGGCCCCGATCAGGTACGCGGTCTCCCGTCCGAGGCCGCCCAGGAAATAATAGCGTTCGAAAATCGACGCCGCGTGTTCGGGACGCAATAGCTTGTCGACTGTCCAGATGAAGAACACGACGAATACGCCGAGTCGCAGGAAGAATAGTGCGAGTGGCAATCGATCTTCTGGTTTCATTATGTCCTCCGGTAATAATGACGCATCGGGAATCCTTGCCGTTACTTGAATGGCGTTTCTGCCTGACACGCCGAGACGGAATGCGCTGTGCACGATCGTCGGGCAACATCGCTATTTGTTTGTCTCATCCTCGATGCATCGCGTGGCGCGACGCGCTGTAGCACGAGACGCAGAACGGGATCAGGTAATTCAGGAATAGGCTTCCCCAGAATATTTCGTTCCCGGCGAGGATTCTTTCTCCCTGGTTGATGGCGTTCAGGATCGTGCCTACAACCAGCGCGATCTTGATCGAGTTCGAAAGAATCGGTTGGGAAAAACCATGCGTAAGGATGGTCTTGGTATGTTGATACATAGTAGCCTCGGTCGATATCGTCGTTCACGGAAGAGGGAGAGGCCTCTGCGGTGACCTCCGACTGTCGCAAGCGATAGTACCGGATTCGAGGCTTGCTCATGGCGGACACTGCGCGGGCCGACGCAGGCGCGCGTGATGCTACACGGCAGAGCGTGTAGGGGATAGAATCGCGCGCCAATTCGTCGCAAACTTCGGCCGATTCGTGGGGCATTGCCTAGTCGGCCTCGACGTATTCGCGCAACCGTTCCAGGCCGCGGCGGATCCAGGTCTTCACCGTGCCGAGCGGGCGTCTGAGTTTCGCCGCAACTTCTCTGTGCGACAGTCCGTGCAAGAACGCGAGTGTAATCGAGCGCCGCTGCTCGTCGGTGAGGCGGCCCAGGCGCTCCGCGAGCCAGCGGGCGTCAGTGGCCCGGAGCAGCAGTTCCTCGGGGCCAGGATGTTCGTCGAGGATTGAGGCGAGTAGTTCTTCGTTCGAATCGTCCGCGTCGGCTTCACGCGGCCGGCGCAAACAGTCCAGCGCGCGGTTGCGCACGATCGCGGTCATCCAGGTCATCGGCGCGCTCTTCGCCCCGTCGTAGCTGCCCGCGTGATGCCAGATCTTGACGAAACTCTCCTGCAGTACTTCCTCCGCCCAGTCGTTTCGCCGGGTGATCCGTGTCGCGACGGCGAACAATCTTGGCGAGGAGATGCGATAGAGATCGGCGAAGGCCGGCTCATCCTTCAGCGCACAGCGCAACAGTAGTTCCTGAAGTCGATCGGCGGGCATACGACGGGCCGGGCTGTGGTGCTGGTGCAGCTCCACCGCCGGTGCAGGTCGGCGCGCCTGGTTGCCGCTACGGATCCGATCGTCGTTTCGGGCCGGGGCAGTCCTGACGTCCACGCTCGCCGTCATGCGGCTTTGGCTGGTGCTGTCCACGCACGCGAGGCGAAGCGCTCGTCGAGCTGCGTGTGAAAAAGGTGGTTGGAATAATTGCTCAGAGTCTTCACCGAGATCGCCAGAACGATATAGAGGATCTGGGGCTCGGTGAAACCGGCCCCCAGAAACGCGGCGACGTCGGCCTTGTTCGGGAGGCCGCGCTTGGCGACCATTACGCGTGTGAACTCTGCGAGCGCAGCAAGCTTGGCCTCGGGTATCTTCGTGCCAGCGCGAATCGCATCGGTGACCGGCGCGGGAACCCGGGACATCTTGTCAGCAATGAAGCTGTGTGCACCCATGCAGTAGCTGCACCCGTTCTCGTAACTAATCGCCAAGAACACGACTTCCTGTTCTGCGGTCGTCAATCCAGATTCTTCCCTAAACTGCTTGTAACCCAGCAGATAGGTATCAAGAACGGCGGGGGCGTTAACCATATTGGCATACATGTTCGGGATGAAACCCACCTGCTTGAGCGCTTTGTCCAGCACTTCCTTGGCGCGCGGATCTGCGGTTTCCGACGAGACGCTTGGCAGAGTCATTTTATATTCAGTATTCATGTCATTTATCCTTGATTTGTCGGCCCCGCGGCGGCCTGCCGCGAAGGTCGTTGGTGTTCTTTAACCTTGCCGGTGGGTGGGAACGTCGGTGGCAACAATTTTATCCACGACTTCCGCGAGATCCCGGCCGACAATATCGGGCTTGTCGAAGAGCGGGTCCAGAACCATGCCCGGCCGCGCCACGAACGCAGCGGCGCAGCCTGCCCGCATGGCTCCCCCGACGTCCCAGGAATGCGCCGCAACCATGCGAATATTTCTCGTTTCCACGCCGAGCGAAGCTGCGGCAGACTGGTACACGACTGCCGCCGGTTTGAACCGGCGCACAGAATCGACCGTGAGTAACTGCTCGAAATACTCCCCGATACCCGCCGCCGAAACTTGCGACTCGAGAACTTTTCGTGCGGAGTTCGTTAGCGCCGCCATGCGGAACCCTGTCGATTGCAACCGCTTCAGGCTTGCCGGCACTTCGGGATGCGCAGGCAGGGAACGGACGCCACCAAGGATCTGCATCATTCCTGCTTCGGTGAGTTCCACGCCTCTGCGTTGGGCCGTCATCTTCAGCGCGGCTTTCGCCACCGACCCGAAGTCTGAATAGATCTCCGCCACCGTGATTGCAAATGCCGATTGCAGCATTTGAGAAAAAAACTCGTGAAGGGAGGCCGCGTCGCCGAATGCCTGCTCGAACTGCGGCACGAGCGCGTTCAGGTCGAGCAGCGTTTCGATCACATCGAATACTATTACGCGTGGTGCACCCGGGTCCGTCGCCGCGACCCGCGTGCCGATTGCCGTGCCGTTGCCCGGTTCCCGCGCGAACGCGGGCATGCCCGGTCCGGCGGTGGCGAGCATGGCGGCGGGAATGCCCTGCATGAACCTGCGTCGATTCATGTTCGATGCGTCTCGATGTGGTGTCATTTGCCGGGTTTACGGAGGAAATTGGCAAGGCCGTCGATGGCTCCGGAGTAGACCTCACGGAACATGCCCTCGAGCTCGGCGCGGTGCGGCTCGTCGGCATCGAAATCCGCGCTCCAGGTCACTTCACTCTTGTTTGAGCCGGCGTCGCGGACTTCAACCGTGCCTGCAAGATTGCGGGCGGGCAGGGGATGTTCGTCGATGGTGTAACGAAAGCGCCTGCGGGCGTGATCCACCTCGACGATACGTTCCTTAAGTTGGGCGCCGTTCTCCATGGTGCAGTAGCGCGTTGCGCCCTCGCCGCTACCTTCCAGGCGGCATTGGGTGATCACTGGCAGCCATTTGTCCAGGCCGTCTCCGGCGCTGATGGTGCTCCAGACGGCTTGCGGGCTCACGTCGATGTTCTTTGTGACTTTTACAGTTGTCATGCCTTGCCTCCCAGGGGATTGTCCTTGTACCGCGTCGCGTGTTGGTCCGTGAATTACGCGTCAATCGCTCACGCTGACTTCGTATCAGGGCGTCGGATTGATCGGGCAACGATAGCGAAAGCCGTTCTTGGTGATGGTTACTTCGTGCTATGGGTCTCTCCGGGTTTGAGAGGAAACATTTCGAGTCGTTCGCCGGTGACGAGGTCTCGCAATTCGAAGCCGACCAACTTGCCGGCCTTGTTCGACACCGCGAATTCGTATTCGCCCGGTTTGAGCCCTGCGAGCGTTTCCTTCGCGGCGAAATAGCCGTTGTATTGATCGAGATGAATCGTGGTGACCGGATTGGCCGCCTCCGCAGCCAGCGGCAGCGCAAACGTGGCCAGCATCAAGATGGCTGAGATCAATCTGAAAATAGCTTTCATGAGCACCTCCAGTATCGTTTCGTCGGTGTAATCGCCCCGATGGCAAGGTGTAGGTCGGTCGGGTAATTCGCCTTGTACGACGTGTCTACACAGATGCCTGTCCGCTTTGGGGCTGGAAGTAGATTAGTCTGGGAGACTTGGACGCTATATGATGAAACGTCTCTATTTTTTGATTAAGGGTACAAACGTATGCCAGCAGATGCACTAAGCGACATTCTGCAATCCGTCCATCTTAGTGGTGGGGTTTACTTCCGATGCGAGTTCACTGCGCCTTGGGGAATGGAAGTGCCGGCGAATCCGGATGCGGAATTCCACGTGGTCGTCAGGGGGCAGTGCTGGCTGGCCCGTCCTGGTGAAAAGGACCCGATTCCCCTTCAGGCGGGAGACGTCGTGGTTTTCCTCGATGGCTCACGGCACCGGTTGCTCGATACGCCGCGTGGCAAGGCACTTTCTCCTGAGAAAATAATCGGCAACCAGAGTCTCGCGAATTTCGGGCCGGTGACTTACGGCGGAGGCGGCGCTCCGGTGACGATTCTCTGCGGCTATTTTCGTTTCAACCGCGATAGCGCTCACCCGTTGCTCGCGGCGCTGCCCGATTTCATGCACGTGCCGGGGACACAATTCGGCGACGCGGACGCCATCATCAGTCTGATGCAGCGCGAGACCAAACACGCCGCGCCGGGTATGGAAGCGGTCGTTGACCGGTTGTCCGAAGTGCTGTTCATCCAAATTCTTCGCGCGCACATCCAGCAATCGGACGACGCCACCGGCATCCTTGTGGCGCTGCGCGACCGGAAGGTGTGCGCGGCCCTGGGCTGCATGCATCAGTCTCCCGAGAAACCCTGGACGCTCGGGAGCCTCGCCGCAGAACTCGGTATGTCGCGCTCCGCGTTTACAGCGCGATTCAGTGCGCTGGTAAGGCAGACACCGATGCAATACCTGACAGCGTGGCGGATCGAACAGGCGCGGCGGATGCTGCGTGAAACCCGTCTCAGCACGGCGGTCATTGCCGACAAAGTCGGCTACGGTTCGGAAGCCGCATTCGGCAAAGTATTTAAACGGCGGGTCGGAGTCGGTCCCGGAGTCTACCGGCGAAGCGCGGGCGATACATCGGCCTAAGATTCGAGACGTCGCTTGTCCGCTGACAACCGCCGAACGCGTCCGCATGGTAGAGGTCGATCGATCCCAGTTGCGCATCGAATAATCTTATGGCGGGACGGGACCTATGCAGGTGGCTGCGTTTCACCGGATGATTCTTTGGTCCGTGGCGCTTTACTGCGAAGTTGAAGTTCCGAAACTTCGTAGGTTAGCTACGAGGCTGTTCGCCAAGTGAGGCGTGGGACTGGAATCAATGTGCGGTTTGTCTCAACTCGACACCAAAAATAAGCACTACGGAGATTGCTGGTCTGGCCGGCACGACCAGCTTCAGGCGTGTGTTGGCCGTGCCGACAGCCGCTGGGGTTTCTTCTTCTGTGCCGGGCTTCCCCGTGCCGCCGCGTCCAATTCCGTGAGGTCTTGCAAGAGAACGGCGGGACGGTCCGGAAACGGGACCACAAGCTCGAGCTGGCCACTCATACGGGCAATATAGTTGCACAAGGTCGAGATCAGCAGGTCACTTCGCTTTTCCAGACGCGAGATTCCTTCCTGACCGATGCCGAGCAATTCCGCCATGTGCTCCTGGGTCAGCTCGCGCGCCTTACGCAAGTCTTTAAGAGACATTTCTTCCGCCAGCAATTCGTTGGCCCATGCTTCAACCTTGCCACGGCGCGCGGCCTGCAGTTTGTTCAGTCTTTCTTTCAGGGTCCTTTCTCAAGGTTATTTCCTTTCCTTCACTTCCTCCTTCACGCGCTCACAGTAAGCCGTGAAGCGCTTATCTGCCCTCTTGATCAGCTCCTTGTAAAAGCGCTTTTCGCCGCCACCTGATTTGTCCCCGGCCACCAAAACAACTGCGGAGCGACGCAGATCAAAAGCAAAGGCCACGCGCCATTCACCCCCATCAGTGGCAAAACGCAGTTCTTTCATATTGGCGTGCTCTGAGCCATTGACCGTCGCCGCAACGACCATGCCTTTACGCCAATCCCAGCTAAACAGTACGCAGTTCGTAGTCGCAGTGACTTGATTGCGAGGCACGCAGGTGTAGCCGGCGGCGTTGGATAAGGTTCGATTGATTCAAGCATAACAATCCTCGTCGGCGAGTTCGTGGAAAAAGCCGCCGGTTTCCACGCGGGCGGTCCGCGGCGATCCCGGGAATCTGTCCACCACCTGGCATCGGTAGCGCAAGATCGGCGAAGTCGGGCCCTGACAGAAGGCTCGTAAATGGTCCCGGCCAGAGTTCCTGCTTCGCATCCTCGCGGAGCAGTCGAGACCCCATGATCCCAGAGATTACGACAAGCGGGATGGTTTTGGGTTGTTGCGCGACCGGCGAGTAAAGGCGCACAAGGTCCGGCTCCTGATGCGTGCTGCACCCGGTCGCGATAACGGTGATGACCGCGACCGCGAAACGCGCCCTCATTCGAGCACGAAACTCGTCATGTCCACCGCGATGCAATCGAATAGCGGACGAATCTCGCGTTCTTGAAAGCGCTACTCGGACCCCGCGCGTCCATGATTATCGCCAGCGGTACGGGTCTGCAATACAGTGTCCGCGTAGCACGTGATGAGAGAGATGCGTCACTGAGTCGCACCGGAGTTTCCCTTGATCCATAGTAGTGGTCAGGTCAGTCGGATGCTCAATCGTGACCGATCCTCGCATCCATGGGGATGCCGGGTTGGATCGCGTCGACGAAGTAGACATCCTCGCTCCATTGCATCGCCCGATAGTCAAAGCTGGCCGTCAGCGTCGGCTTTACGACCTGGAAGTAAGGAGAAACGTCGAAATCACGAGGGGCGAACAAACTGTAGTGGCGCATCGAGAACGTCTCTTGCACGCAATCGTTACAGTCATCAGTGGGGGCAGGTCGAACGTGCCTCTGAGGCAGAATCGGGTAGTGAACTGACTGGAACGCCTGCGCGATCAATGTCGAGCATATTGCTTTCGTCGGTTCGCCACTGCCAAAATATAGAAGCTTTCGGCGCCAACGCGTCGGTACCGGGGGCGTCGGCAGGAGGTAACGGGCGAGGTCGAAGACGTTCTTCAGGTCGTAATTCTTGCCAAGGCTTGCCATCGCGAAATTGACCACTCTCTGGACCTCGGAATCGGATATGCCTACGGGTCGGCAGATTCGGGTATGCATTCCTGAGTAGGCGCTCAGCGGAACCGCCCAAACGCCCTGGACGACATCGGCTTCGATCAGAACCCTTGGTTCGGTGTCCACGCCCGCATCTCCCGGAATCACGCCGACGTAAAGCGCGGCGTGCGACCAGGTCGACTGCGTAAGATATTTGATTGCAGTGGAAAGCCTCGTATTTCCCTCCACCAGCAGCACATCGCCGGGCCGCAGCACTGCGCGCAACTGCTCGGGATCAGAGGTCGCCAGCGGACGATAACGCGGATTTGGTTCGTTCAGATACCGCGCAAGTGCTTTGCCGATCGCAGAAAGCATGAAATTGACGGCAAACATCCTTCGTTCCCCCAAAAACAAGTGCCCGTTGCGGCTCTGTCCTTGTGTTAGTTACGAAGTGGAGGGCATGTTGGATGCGCAAGGAATGACGGTGCATGCGATTGTAAAAAAAAGCGCGAGCGCCCAGGGAGGGGCTGCGCGCGCGCAAGAAGGGGCAGCGGCGGACCATTTACGTCCGCCTCTGTACCGGCTTTCAGAAGTTGTAAAACAACGTGGCGCTCACACGATTGTTGTCCCCGTTCGCGCCATCGTTGTAGTCGACATCCCGGAAGTCATAACCGAGTCCGGCGTACACTTGCTTGAGCGGGTGGAACCAGAGGGTCGCGTTGACCGTCTGGGCCTTTCTGACGCCGGGCGCATCGAACGCGCTGCCCGTAAAGATCCCGGAGGCGATGCGAAACGGAGTGCCTGCACCGGTCAAATCGTCGAGATCGTTCTCCTCGTAGGAGTAGATCAACGTCAGGTTCGTCTTTTCGGTGAAGAAATATTCACCCGTGACGAAGAAACCCTTTCCTTCGATGGCATCGACCTCTCCGGAAGCTGTTTCATAGATGCCTTGTCCGTTGCCGCCGAAGTAGCTGTCGCCGTTACTGACGAACCAGGCTTGCCCCATCAGCGAAAGCGAGCCTGCGCGCTGACCGTTGCGGATGCCGATAACCGGGAGTACACCACTCACGGCAACGCCGTACGCATCCACTTCCTCGTCATCACCCGACCCAGCCAGGCGCTGTACCCGCTCCCGTCCATAGAAACCGGTCAGCGCGATCTCGGCCGGCACGTCGCCACCGTCTTCGAATTCGAAATAGGCGGCCTTGCCGAGCGCATCGGTCTGGAAAGCGATCTTGCCGTGCAGGAAAGGCGTCGCAGTCCGCTCGGCGGTATCGGTCCCCTGGTTGAACAAGCCCGAATTCGGCGCGTTGATACTCACCGCGTAGACCATGTTCGATCCCGACGACAGCGGGCTCACATAGGTATAGCGCGCCTGCCCTTCGCGGCCGAACAGAGAGCCAAGGCCCAGATTCAGGTTATCGAACATCATGTCGGGCAGCCGGTCGCCGAACAGCACGTTGGTCTGGCCGACCAGCAGCGAATGCCCGTCACCCCAGGTGGTTGCCCAATAGGCATGGCGCAGCCGTGGGCTGGCGGTGTTGGGCCGGTTGGGTGTGGAGGCGGATTCGTCCAGGAAGTCGAATTCGATGTACCCACTGTGCTCGCTTTCTCCGGGTGGCGCCTTCAGGCCGAACCCGATCTGCGTCATATTAGGGCTGAAACGAAATGTGCTTTGGTCGCCTTGTGCGCTTCCTTTCCGCGCCGGGAACAGCGGTTCGCTGTTACCCAGGTCCCGTTCGTCGTAATCCGCTCTCGCGTTCACAAACCCGCGAAGGGTCAGCCCCCATCCGTCGCTGGTAGTCATGCCGATTGCTGACGCCTGCGCGGTGCAGAGGCCGAGCATTGCGCCGGCAAGCAGTCCTGCACCAGATTTTCTTTTCATGGTAGTTCTCCTTTTTTCCTGAGTGGCACGGTTTCGTTTAATTCGCGCAAACGCGGCCTCGAATCGTCTGTCGCTACCCGATCGCGATGCGGTGCCCCGTAATGCGGCGTGCCAAACTCCAATGCACTTGCCGTGCCTACCATGAGAGGCCGCGTAATGCATTGTTTCCTCGAATATTGAGTGCCTGCTCGTGAGAACAATTGGCGACGAGATTTCGTGTCTATGCGAAAACTTGGAGACGAGATCTCGCTCCGCCGATTCGAATTTCCTTTTTTCTTTACCTCTTCAGGTGATCGGAGAAGGCGATGTATGGAGCGCCTGGTCTACTGATCATCAATCCATATTCAAGCTGTTTTTTTCCCGCGCGAACCATTGGTGTAGGGAATGCCGGTTGACGGGTGTCTGCATCGAAGGAGGCCATGTATCAAACGCCTCCGTGGGCGATCCAAGGGCGTCTGATCCGGGTGATAGGTTTGCGTCAAGAGTCGCGTTGTTTCCATCAAACAAAACAACGCAAGACTGGCCCAAAAAGCTGGCCGTGCTACTGACTTGAGTGTCTGGTTCTGACAACGAGTTCCAACATAACCGAAGGAGAAACCTAATGAACAAATCCCTCGCACTTGCACTTTCGGTCGCAAGCGTGGCATTGGTGCTTACAGGGTGTGCGTCATATCAACAGGAGTCGGTGGCAAGTGCCCCGCCGGCGGCTTCCGGAAAAGCAATCTGGGCTTATATGAATAAGGCCGGATACACGCGGAACTGGTCGATGTGGCCGGGCACTTCCGCCTACTACAAGGGTAACGAACCTCACGGGGCGCTGCTGACTACTTATGTGAACGCGCCGGCTTTGGACGCCATCAGCGGGAAGCGCGGCACGCTGCCGGACGGCGCGATGGTGATCAAGGAAAACTATATGCCCGGGAAGAACCTCGCGGCCATCACCGTCATGTACAAAGTAGCAGGCTCGAACCCCGAGGTCGGCGACTGGTATTGGGTCAAGTTCGCGCCCAGCGGTGCGGTAGAGGCCGAAGGAAAAGAACCCATGTGTATCGCCTGCCACTCCGCGAAAAAGGACAACGATTACCTTTACACAGGAAACATCCATTGAAGCGGGTTTGAGAAGAGCCGGGACGCGAGACGGGAATGTTTCTTTGCCGCTTCGCGCCCGTTTCTTCCCGGAATCGCGAGCGGCACTTTTCTTTTTGCGTCAATCCTCGGCAGAGCATTGACTTCAAAGCGCGTATTACGATGCCTGCCAAAGCCCCGCACATATCAGTATCTCCCCTTGTGCGCGTGTTCCGTCGTTCTGTCCTGTTGTAAGGATTCCCGCCGTGCACATGTCTCCTTGAAGGAGATCAACAACGATGCCCTCTGGCGGGCAGCCGTCTGGCAGCCGTCAAGCCGATGCGGGCGGCGGGGGCGGGCGCAGGCGCGAATTCAAGAGAGAGGAACCGGCGGATGACACTGGAGCAGCATTCAGCCACAGGGGGTTTCGACAGCCGGCAATTCCGGCGCGCACTGAATGGTTCGACCGAAGCCATCGTCCTGGTTGAACCGCTTCGGGACCGCATCGTCGATGCCAACTCGACCGCCTGTTCGATGCTTGGGTATATGCGCGGCGAGTTACTGAAAATGCGGGTAAGCCAGATGCACCCCAACGATATGGCATTGCTGATCGGCTTCTCCGAGTCAGTTTCAAGATTCGGGCACGGCTGGACCCAGGATCTATCCTGCTTGACCAAAAGCGGCGAATTGGTGCTTGCGGAGGTGTCGGCGTCCGCTGTAGAAGGTTCCAATCGCGACCGCATGGTGGCAATCATTCGCGGTCGCCGCGATCGGTCTTCTGGCGGGCCGTTCGCCCGGAATTCGAGCACCGACATTGATCGCGGGATTTCGGCACATTCGGGCGCTCAAAACCAACTGATCACGACCGCTCGCATGCACGCGCAGATCCTTGACGCGATCGATCATGGAGTTATCCTGATTGGCCCTGGAACCCGGATCGCTGTCGTGAATGCGGCTGCAGCCCGCGTTCTCGGCTTGAAACAGGACGCGCTGGTCGGCCAGGATGTGCGGCGATATCTGGAAATACGCGCGTCACACAATTCCCTTGCTCACCCTCGCGAGGCTGTTTTGGCCGCATTGGAAGAAGGGCGCGCCCTTCCGCTGGGCGTTGTCATCCTGTCGAGCGCCGATGGTCTCCAGGTTCCGGTGCAAATTGCGTGTTCGCCGTTGCGGGACAGCAATTGCATAGTCGGGTCGGTAATAACGTTACGTACGGTCGAGTCGAGCCAAGACGTAATTACCCCTCGCCGCCTCACTCCGCCGCCGTCTGAATCAGCGACGGGTAACCCAGAACTGGCAGCATCCACGCCTGAAGGCATAGTCGGGCGGACGGTACAGATACGCGACATCCTTGAACGCATTGCGCTGGTTGCGCCGACACAAGCCGCGGTGCTGATCACCGGGGAGTCCGGCACCGGAAAAGAACTTGCCGCCCGCGCGATCCACAGACTCAGCCGGCGCAGCGACAAGCCGTTCGTAAAGGTTAATTGTTCGACGGTGCCCAGGGAACTGTTTGAGAGCGAGTTTTTCGGACACGTCAAGGGCGCCTACACCGGTGCAATCAGTGACCGCAGGGGTCGCTTCGAGCTGGCAGACGGAGGCACCCTGTTTCTTGACGAGATCGGCGAATTGCCGATCGAGATGCAGAGCAAGCTTCTCGGCGTGCTTCAGGAGGGACGGTTCGAGCGTGTCGGCGATGCGCGATCACGCGAGGTCGACGTGCGCATTGTTGCGGCCACCAATCGCGACCTCGAGGCCGAAATCGGAGCGGGTCGATTTCGGTTGGATCTCTACTATCGCCTGCGCGTATTTCCGGTACATATTCCTCCACTTCGGGCTCGAAGAGACGATATTCCGCTGCTCGTCGAGCACCTGCTCGCGGCCGCCCTACGGCGCGCGGGTCGCGGCAAGCAGGTTCTGCCCGACGATCAGATGTCACTCCTGACCGCTTATGACTGGCCGGGCAATGTTCGGGAATTGCAGAACATCATTGAATGTGCGGTGATTTCTGCTCTCGAAGGTGAGCCGCTACGATTCGATCTGCGGACATCGACCCAAGCCCAAGACGTGGGGTCCTCCTTTGCCCCGAAGGAGGCGTCAAGAGTTCTCAACGAAACTCAGCGCAAGGAAATAGAACGGAACAGTATTGTCTCGGCGCTACAGCGTACTGGCGGCCGGGTTGGCGGCCCAGGCGGCGCGGCTGATTTGCTGGGTGTGAAACCGACGACGCTGCGCTCGCGCATGAAAGCCTTCGACATCGAGATCGCTTCAGTCGCCAGTGTGCGCGGTGGCGAGGGCCAGGCGGAGTTGGGCGCATCCAACATCGAATCGCGCGCCGGACGAATTTCATCCGCGCCAGCGTGCGTTCGAACATAACAAGACAGTCAGCCTCGCTTAGAACAACCGGTTGCGGACCGGTCTACTGTGCAGACGCCTTGCCAATCCCGTTGTTCCGTCGAGGCCCAATCAGTCTCGTGAAATAAGCTTCAATCGACTAAGGCTGATTATTGCCCTCAATGAAAAGGAGTGAATCATCAGGGTCTTGCGCAAGAATCCGGAATCCGGGATCGGCGTATTGCCGTGGTCGCACGCTCCGTAGTCGAAATTTCTCGAATCCGGAGGGGAATCGTTTTTTCGACATATGAAAACGACGTTGTCAGGATTGCGTCCCGTCCCGTGTCTTCTTATGCATAAGCGCCAATAGGTAAAGGTAATCAGGATCAAGGCCGGCATCAGCGCCAACATCCACTGCCAGACCCTAACCGTATAAGGAGGAATGCAATGTCAATTGCCAGTGCTGCTCGACTCGGAAGCCTTTTGCTACCCCTCCCACTGGGCTCGTTTGCGGGAGCGGGACGGGGTTCGATACGCGTTGCGAAGCATGATTCGACTAACGCGGTCCGCGCGATGAATCAAACCGGGTTCGAAGTGATGGTGCGGGCCTACTCATCGGACTTGTTCCGGTTCGCCTATTGGCTTTGCCGCAACCGCTGGCAGGCACAGGACCTGGTTCAGGAGACTTTCACCGCTGCATGGAAAGGGCGCGATTCCTTGCGTGACAGCAGTGCGACCAAGGCATGGTTATTCTCGATTCTTCGCAATGAGCATGTCCGTGTTTTTCAACGGAAAAGACTCGATCTGGTCGATGTGGAACTGGAGGATCTTCCAATCGCGGGCGATAACAGCGAACTTGAGCGGGTGGAGCTGGAAGAATGTCTGCGCGCGCTCCCGGAGACCTATCGTGAGCCCCTGCTGCTCCAGGTGCTCGGTGGTTTCAGTGGCAAGGAAATTGCCGCAATGCTCAATATCTCTGAACAGAATGTCATGACCAGGCTGACCCGCGCACGGCAGGCACTGCAGAAACTGGCGGCGCCGCGCAGCGAAGCCACATCGCGGGAGTCATAACTATGGACTGCTTGACGTATAGACGCCTTAAACTCGCCGTGCCGCAAGCGGTAACCGCTGCGCAACTCCAGCACGAGCGGACCTGCGCCGCGTGCTCGGCCTTCGCCCGGCAGATCGATGCTTTCGAGCGCGATCTGCACGATGTCGCGACGGTAGCGGTGCCTGATGGGCTCGCGGAGCAGATCATCCTCAGACTTCAGAAACCTCGGTGGCTCGATCGGTCCTATCTCGCGATGGCGGCAACCGTTGTACTTGCTGTGATCGCGTCGTTCACATTCTATCTGGCACCTGATCGCAATGAGGTCGCGGAAGCTTTTGCCGCGCATGTGGCCTCGGAGCCTGAGGTCTTGCGTGAGCGTGGGTCGATTGAACCGGCGAAATTGGTGGCGGCCTTTGCGCAATACGGTGGCAACCTCGCAGAGCCCGTCGGCGAAGTTCGCCACCTCGGCTTGTGCCCGATTTTGGGTGTTATGGCCCACCACATTCTGGTGCAGACGGAATATGGTCCGGTCACCCTGATCCTGTTGCCGCGGACGCAGGGCTCGACGACGCGGCCGTTGGTAAGAGACGGTTTTGCGGTGGTCGTCGTGCCTCTTCGGGAGGGGAGTCTGGGTATCCTGGCCGATACACCCGATCAGGCGAGCAAGGTAGAGGCGTTGATTCAGTCACGTGTGCGCTGGCAGAGTTAACGTGCCGCGCCGCAATTTCTCCCGCGCGCACCGCCATTCGACCGGCTTTCGACCTGACCGCCGGAATTGACTGTAAGGTTTATCGGCGTCGGCCTGTCTCAATATTTGAGGATAATTTTGTCCTCACTTCACCGCGTAAGCGTGAAATTCAAGTTATCAATTTGACTTATCAACAGGAGATCCCTATGAAGAACACCAATTTTATCGTCCATTCCGCGGTTGCCGGTCTGCTCGCGCTTGGCCTCACCAGCGGCTCCGCGCTGGCGGCTAAGGAAGACATGGAGAAATGCGGCGGGATTGTCAAGGCAGGACAAAATGACTGTGGTACCGCCAAGCATGCCTGCGCCGCGCAAGCGACAAAGGATGGCGCCAAGGACGAGTGGGTTATGGTCCCCACAGGAACTTGCGCGAAGATTGTCGGCGGCGCCGTCATTGCCAAAAAGTAAGCAGCCTGAAAAGTTCCAAGATCGCCGTGATCCCGATGCCGGTATCCGTCAATTCGGCAATCTACCCTGCCGGCATCGGATGGCGATCGCCGCACTATCGTGCGCTCCTCGAAGAGCCACCGAGTGTGGGGTTTCTCGAGATTCACAACGAGAATTTTTTCGGTGAAGGCGGGCAACCGCACCATTTCCTCGAAAAGGCGAGCGACCTTTATCCCCTCAGCTTGCACGGCGTAGGGCTGTCGTTAGGCTCATCCGACGAACTCGACGAGACCCACCTGCGGGCGCTGGACAGGCTCATCCGCCGTTATCAGCCATTTCTTGTATCCGAACATCTCTGCTGGAGTTCCATTGGTGGCCGGCACATGAATGAATTGTTGCCGCTGCCTTACACAGAAGAGGCGCTGACGCACGTCTCCAGGCGCATTGATCAGGTTCAAACGCGACTCGGGCGACGACTCCTCGTCGAAAACATTGCGGCTTACGTTCGATTCCAGCACTCGACGATTCCCGAGACCGAGTTTCTCTCGGAATTGAGCAATCGAACTGGTTGTGGATTGTTGCTCGATGTCAATAATGTTTATGTGAATGCGGTCAACCACGGCTTTGATCCAGCCGAGTACCTGGATGCGGTATCAGCGGATTCAGTCGAAGAAATTCATCTCGCGGGATTCGACGAAACCGGGGACTGCCTGGTAGATACCCACGGCCGGATGGTCCAGGAGCCGGTATGGGCACTTTACCGCTACGCGATCCGCCGCCTCGGCGCGCGCCCGACCCTGATCGAATGGGATACGGACATTCCCCCGATCGCAACGCTGGTGGCCCAGGCACACCATGCGGATCTGATGCAGAAAAATGCGCACACCCTCGCTGCCTGAATTTCAGGATGCCTTCGCTCGCGGCATTTTTCTCGACGAGGCCAGAGTACTCGACTGGATCGAATCGCCGACAGCCAGGTTCGATATCTATCGCTCAAGCGTCCTTTCGAACCTCCGCAATGCGCTGCGCGCGGTTTACCCAGTCGTAGCGCGGCTCACCGGGGAGCTTTTTTTCGACCAGGCGGCCGACCGGCATGCGCGCGATACGCCAAGCCTCAGCGGGGACCTCCACCACTACGGAGACTTGTTTCCGAATTTTCTCGCCACCTACGCGCCAGCCAAGGAACTCGTCTATCTCGCGGATGTGGCGCGTCTGGAATGGCTGTGGCACAAGATATTTCACGCGGCAAACTCGCTGTCACTGGATCTTCTCACCCTGGCCCAGATTCCGCCGGCAGACTATGACCGTCTTCGTTTTCGTCTCCAGTCCAGTTGCCGGCTGTTCCACTCGCCATACCCCGTATTAAACATCTGGGAGGCGAACCAGCCCGGCAATTACGTCGTGAAAGAGATCAATCTCGATGAGGGGCCGGACAATCTGATGGTCTATCGAGCCGGTTTCGAGGTAAGGATTGCACGGCTTTCGGCCGGCGAGCGAGCGTTCGTCGAGTCCCTCGGTGCGGGAGACGTGCTGGGCGTGGCCATCGCGTTCGCCATCGATAGCGAACCGGGAATCGACGCGGGCGCGGTTCTGAAACGGCTGACTCTGGCGGGAATTATTGGTGGGTTTCTGGTCGCTTAATCACGAACAAGGGGAGGGAGTCGAGTATGAACGCCAAGATCATAAATGTCGGTCGCGATATTATTCACTGGACTGGTTACGGTTCACCGTTCATCGATGTGGCCATTCGCCTGTATATCGGCAAAGTGTTCTTCATGTCGGGACTGACGAAGATTGCGAGCTGGGGCAGCACCTTGAAGCTGTTTGAGTACGAGTACGCGGTACCGCTTCTACCACCGGCGCTCGCCGCATGGATGGGCACTGCAGCCGAGTTGTCGCTGCCCGTGCTGCTGGTCCTCGGACTCGCGACGCGGCCGGCTGTACTTGCTCTGTTCATCTTCAATATCGTAGCGGTTGTTTCCTATCCCGATATTTCTGACGTCGGAATCAAAGATCACTTTTTCTGGGGATTCCTCATGCTCGTCACTTTGTTCCATGGGCCGGGCGCGCTTTCGATAGATCACCTGATCCGCAGGCGCTTTGGAGACCAGGCAGTGATGGCAACGCTCAGGTGACTCGTTCGGTCAGAGCGCCATGTTCCGCCAGCATTCACTAGCGCCACAGCGTTCAGAGATACGGAAATCCATCGCCACTGTGATGTGCATCGACCGCTCGGATCTGGCCGGGCATGGCCAGTCCGACGCGCGCACGCGGAGATTTCTCATGTAATCATCCGAGACACTGTCAGGATTTCAACTCGCGACGTGTCTATTGCAGTAAGGACCCTCTTGAAGTTCGCCGTCGGTAGAACGTAGGCGAAGAGGTTTGAAGCAGGATGTCCGGTTCAGCGAATCATGGAAAGCACGTCGCTACATGACGAGCTAGTCGGGTATCTGATCCAGGTGAATAACTTTTTCTAGGAGTCATAAAATGAACGTACAAACCAAGCAACTGCTGACCGGAATCAGTCTTGCCTTATCCACGTTGGTAATCGGCGGACCGGTGCTTGCCGATGTGGTGACCCGCACGAGCGGCGACATGTTGGCTGAATCCGGACGCGGCAGCGTCGCAAGGGATGGCGGCATCGCCAAAGGCGTGGTCGCACTTCAACTCAATGTCGCCGACGTCGGACGCGGCTCCTCCTATGGTCCGCTGACGCAGAGTCCGGGCACGTTCGTTGGTGCTGCGAGCCGCTCGCCCGCTGTGTCCGTGAAAGGTGGCGCTGCCGGGCTCGACGACAAGTTCGGGCGTCGCTGAACATGCGAGGCGGATATCCGGCCGCTACGTCATGGCAGCGGCCGGTAAGGAAAAATCAAGGTAATTCAGTGTGCAGGCGAAAGAGCTGTGGGGCACTCCCGTACGAAGTTGTCGATAGTGCCGATACCGGAGCAATTTGCCCCACGGTCCGAATTCACTGCTTCAAGAAAAAAGCCGGAATCCTACTGGCGACTTGCGATTGACGACGGATCGAGTTCTGCCGCTCGGCGAAATGCCATGGCGGCGTCTTCGTGGCGACCAAGACGGGAAAGCGCCCGGCCCAGTGTTAACCACGAGCATTCGTTCTCGCCGTCCACAACGACCCATTTCTGGGCAACGCTAGATAGTGCCTCCCATTTGCCGTCAGCTTCCAGCGACGCGGCCTGAAGGGGGAGAGGTTGCTCACGACGTGGTCGCTCCCAGAACGCCATAGCGCCATTCACCTTGCGTGCGTCGCCCACTTCAGAGGATAGAATCTCGTTGTTAATCCAGCTCAAGGGCAGCGCAAAATGGAAATCACCTCCCACGATTGCCTTGAAGGCCGTGATACCGATCAACTTGCCTTCCTTGCTGAAAATTGCTCCGCCGCTTTGCCCGTGGTCGAAAGGGGCCGATACCTGAACAAGTTGCCCTTTATCGAAATTGTAAAGGCCCTTTATCTGACCGCTGCTGATCGTGATTTCACCACCTCTCGGGTAGCCCACCGCGAACACCGGATCTCCCAGCTTGGGTCGTTCGGCCGGGGCAAAGTCGGCAGGGATTGCGCCAGCCAGATCGGGGACGGAGAGCACGCAAAGGTCATGCTCAATATCGGTGAATGAGGGCCGCGCCGGCCAGACACGACCATCGCGAATGACCTCGATGGATCGCGCACTCCTGGTTACATGGCAGGTTGTAATCAGCTTGCGCGCCGCGACGAGGACAGCCGACCCATCTATCACGATCCCCGAACGATCGAAGGCCCGAATTCTGAAGACCGCGTCGACAGGAAGGGACATCAAACCTGGGTCCGTGTCGACGGCCTCGCCGCGAGCCATCGGTGCCCCGAGGCCCACAAGCAGAATGGCACCGACCAAGGCTGATTTCATCAATCCCCCGACGCAAAGAAACGAAATACCAGTTTATACGCAATGGCTGTTCCTGTTGTAAATAACGCGCCGCCAGCCCGCCATTCAAGGGAGTCCCTGCGGGGCTCTGCCTTAGGATGGTAGTGGCAATGCATCCGAAACGTCCTCCCGTTCGTAACAATCAAGTTATCGGTCGACGTGCGTTCGACCGCGCGTGTCCGCTGAAGGGTCCGCTGAAGGGTCCGCCAGTGAAGAATGAACCATGTGAGTCCCATCGGTTCGAACAGAGTTGAAATTAGATGTTGGCGCAGCCGAGCGCACGTATGCGGGACTTTCGAGCAAACCTGATGACATCATTCGGAATTTGTGTTGCCAACTGAACCGTTCTTTTACTACTCAGCTTTCGCCGCTGCAGACCGGGGAAGCAGGGGAATGAGCAGTTCTCCGGGAACTTCCCGAATCATTGACGCTTCTCGATTCTTGCGCGTCATCCTTGCCGTGGTCGGCACATTGCGTCCGGGGTTCGTGGAGGATAAAGCCCGAAATCAGATGGTAACCGCCGATCAACTGCGTGGGGTGGTTGCCCGAGAATCCACCCCAGCGCCTTTGCATGCCTCGCGTGGGACGTCCGCCGCCAACGAGTGGTCAGTCGATTCACGGCCTCTGTCAAACGAGGCAATTCAAGCCGGCAACTTCCACTGGTTGGCAGATATGGACGCGACCGATAAGAATCGCAAGTACCAGTTCGACCTGCTGAATCGAATGCAATTGGCGATTCGCAATGTTCGGTTCCTGATCGTTTTCCATGCTGAGGACGGATCCGCGTTCTACAGCGATGCCGGCCAATTCCGGGGTCGGCTCGCAGGAGCGGCCGACACCGATTCCGGCTCGCCACTACCCAATACTGTCTCCGTAATCAGAACTGCTCCGAAGACAGTCGACGCTTTAGCGAGCGTCGCGTCGCGCGTCGAAATGCGAATCGTCGATTTTCAGATCGACGGTGTTTCGTTTCGTTGATGTTGTCTTGTCTTGCGCATGTATCGCTCCGGGGGAGCATGCACTGCGTGCGATCGTCTCGGCCGGCGGCAGCATCGGGCGCGACTGGCCGGTCGAAAAGGTGCTCGCCACCGGCGACGCCGGAACCGGCACTCGTGTGCTGCAGGATCTATACCGGCAAATGAAAGCCGCGCCCGTCGACGTGGATCTCGCCGATTTGTGGAGGCAACTTGGGGTGTCGATGGACGGTGGGAGGGTCAGCTTCGACGAATCGGCCCCTCTTGCCGAAATTCGTCGCGCAATCACCGCAGCCACTCGCTAGCTGGCAAGGCCGCACCGATTCGGGAATTTCACAGCGTCCTCCTCCATGCTTTCCGGTTAAGGCACACGGCACACATCCGAAATTGGTCCAACCCGCACATGACGCTACATCGAAAGGACGGTCATGCCCAAGGCTATATGGAATAGAGCAGTCATTGCCCAGAGCGATGTCTTCGAGAAAGTCGAGGGCAACGTATATTTCCCGCCCGCGTCGGTACGAATGGAGTGCCTCAGGCCGAGCGAAACGCACACCAGCTGTCTATGGAAAGGACGGGCGAGTTATTACGACGTGGTCGTGGATGGCAAGGTCAACAGGGACGCGGCTTGGTACTACCCGGAACCGACGTCGCGGGCGCAGAATATCAAGGGCCACCTCGCCTTCTGGCGAGGCGTGGCCGTAGAGGAATAGCAGTCAGGGATGCAGTAATTGCTCGTCCTGCTCCTCGATCATGAAAGGAACGCCATGCCCGCCGAGTCCATTCGTTTTGCCGGCTCCCAGGGGCAGCAACTTGCCGCCTTGCTCGATACGCCACCCGACATTCCACGGGCTTACGCGCTGTTTGCCCATTGCTTTACCTGCTCGAAGGATTCGAAGGCCGCAACCTACATTGCTCAGGCGCTCGCCGCCCGGGGCATCGCGACGATGCGTTTCGATTTTTCCGGGCTGGGTGGGAGCACAGGCGATTTTGCAGACACCAACTTTTCCTCGAACGTGGACGACTTGCTGGCGGCGGTGGACTGGCTGCGTGCCCATCGGGCGGCGCCGCAGATCCTGATCGGCCACAGCCTGGGCGGCGCGGCAGTGCTCGCGGCCGCTGCGCGCGTGCCGGAGGCACGCGCGCTGGCAACCATCGGCGCGCCATTCGATCCGGCTCATGTCGCGCATCTGGTGGATTCGGGGCGTGCCGAAATCGAAGCCACGGGGGAAGCGCGCGTGAACATCGGCGGCCGGCCTTTCCTGGTACGCAAACAGTTCCTCGATGATCTCGCGGCACAGCGGCCCGCGCAGACGATCGGCGCGCTGCGCAAGGCGTTGATCGTGTTCCACTCGCCGCGTGACACCATAGTCGGCATCGACAACGCCGCGCAGATCTTCATGGCGGCCAAGCATCCCAAGAGCTTTGTCTCGCTCGATGACGCTGATCACCTGCTGTCCAGGTCGGAGGACGCATCCTATGCGGCGCAGGTGCTCGCGGCATGGGCCTCTCGTTACCTGGATCCGGAGCCGCAGCAGGACGCTCCAGCGCAGGGCGTGCGCGTCGCCGAGACGGGCGCTGGCCGGTTCTCCCAGCTAATCGTCGCCGGCAGGCATCGATTGCGCGCCGACGAGCCGGTGGCTGCGGGTGGCGACGACTCAGGTCCCTCGCCCTACGAGCTGCTGCTCGCAGGACTGGGCGCCTGCACATCAATGACGCTCCGGATGTATGCGGCGCAGAAGCAGTGGCCGCTGGAGCGCGTGACAGTCGACCTGAGGCACGAGAAGATCCACGCCGCCGATTGCGCGGAGTGCGAGACCAGGGAGGGTAGAATCGATCGGATCGAGCGCATGATCCGCATCGAGGGCCCGCTCGAGCCGGCGCAGCGCGCGCGCCTCCTGGAAATTGCCGACCGCTGCCCGGTGCACCGCACCTTGAACAGCCAGGTGCACATCGTCACGAAAGAGGTGCCCTGAGCAAGGTGCTTAACGCGTGCAATGTGCTGGTAAGTCTGAAGACGGCAAAGCCGTACCGATTCGGCAGACGGTGGGTGCCTGCGAGTCCAACAAAGGCCGCTGATTCCGATCGGCCATCACTTCGACTCGAGCGAGCAATTCGATCGCCGCCGAGGCACCGCTGAGAGCGATATTGTCACCGTCATCAGATGGCGCGATCAGCAGATCGCGCCGCCATCGAAGTGGCGAAGGTGTCCCCACGCGTAAAACGGCGCAGCATCACATTGGTGAGCAGAACAGACAGAATCTGTGCGGTTGATTGGAGGTGAACAAGGCGGGAATCCGCCCGAAGGATTCAAGAGTTACAGCAATTTGGTGGGGATAAAGGGGTTGTGTGCGGATCGCATTGCCTCTGCGATCCGCCCATCCTGAAACGCATGCGTTTCGGGACCGCCGGCAAGCTTGGGCCTGCCGGCGTCCTGCGTGAGCAGTGCTCACTGGTCGAACCAGAGGGTTCTCACCTCAACGAACCCGCAGAAATAAAAAGGCCGCACGAGGCGGCCTTTTTATTTCTGGTGGAGATGAAGGGGATCGAACCCTCGACCTTCGCATTGCGAACGCGACGCTCTCCCAGCTGAGCTACATCCCCGAAACTTTTCGACTACAAGCCTGCCAGTTTCACCACGACAACCCAAGGAGGAGATGAAGGGGTTGTGCAAGCGATCAGTGATCGCTTGGTCGAACCCTCGACCTTCGCATTGCGAACGCGACGCTCTCCCGCCTGAGCTACATCCCCGGTCTTTACACCGGATTGACTGGTCCGGCTCGGCAGGGCGCTATTATACTGCAACAGATTTCAGCAAAAACGTCCATGAAAATCACACCGCCGGCAGGCTACGAACAGATCGCGCCGTTGCAGAAGCATCATCGCGTCACGCTCCCCGCCAGCGGGGCGGCGGCTTCCGCATTCGGCCGCCTGCATGCGATACCCATCGGCCTCGCGGAATTCGGGCCGGCGAGCCGCGACTACCCGCTGGTGTTCATTCGTCACCCCGCGGCCGACGACTTCACCGCCGTTGCTGCGCTCGGACTGCAGCCCCAGCAGAACCTGTTCGTGCTCGGCGACGGCCTCTGGGATCGGCGCGTCTACCTGCCCACTTACGTGCGGCGTTACCCTTTCTGCATGTCTAAGGTCGCGGTGGACGGGGAGGATCGCAAAGAGCGCATTGTCTGCGTGGAGGCGAGCGCGCTCCAGGACGGCGGCGAAACGTTGTATGACAAGAGGGGAGAACCGCTGGCGCACTGGAGAGTGCTGGAACGGCTGATCTTCGACTACGAATCCGAACTCGCCCGCAGCGAGGAACTGTGCAAGCTCCTTGCGGAAATGAGCCTGCTGGAACCGTTCACGATGAAGGCCGAAGTGGACGGTTTCACCATGCAACTGCAGGGCATGCACCGTGTGGCCCAGGACAAACTCGAGTTATTGCACGAGAACAGCCTGCGCCACCTGTTCGAGGCGGGGATGATGGACAAGATCTACGCGCACCTGCTTTCGCTGGAAAACTTCCGCCGGCTGCTGAGCCGCCGCAGCTTCTTTGCGATCAAGCCGCCGGCGGATTCGCGCGAACTGAACTAGTCGCGGGTGCGCGGCTTGGGCGCTGCCATGCGGTCCTCGCTGCGCCGGCCGGCCTTGCCCCGGTAGGCCCAACCCAGCAGCCCGATGCCACCGACGATCATCGGCAGGCTCAGCCATTGCCCCATGGAAAAATTCAGGGCCAGCAGGCCGAGGAAGCCGTCGGGTTCGCGGGTGTATTCGACCAGGAAGCGAAGCACGCCGTAACCGATCAGGAATATCCCGGAGACCGCGCACACCGGCCGCGGCTTGCGCGAGAACCCCCATACCAGCGCGAACAGCAGCAGGCCTTCAAGGGCGAACTCATAGAGCTGCGAAGGATGCCGGGGCAGATTGTCCACCTGCGGAAACACCATCGCCCACGGCACATTGGTGGCGCGCCCCCACAGTTCGCCGTTGATGAAGTTGCCGACGCGCCCCGCCCCCAGACCCAGCGGGATCAGCGGCGCGATGAAATCAGTCACCGCCATCCATTTCTTGCCGCGCGAACGCGCGAACCAGAGCATGGCCAGGAGCACGCCCAGAAAGCCGCCATGGAAAGACATGCCGCCCTCCCACAGGAAGAGGATGCGCACCGGATCGTGCATGTACTCGGCGAACTTGTAGAAGAAGATGTACCCAAGCCGGCCGCCGAGCACGGCGCCGAGCACGCCCAGGAACAGGATGTCATCCAGATCACGGGAGACCCAGCCGTGCCAGGGCTGCTTCCGTATCCGGTAGCGCCCGAGGATCAGCACGATGAGGAAGGCGACCAGGTACATGAGCCCGTACCAGCGCACTGACAGAGGGCCGAGGTGGATCGCGACGGGATCGAACTGCGGATGGATGAGCATGGCGGCGCGGGAGGTGACGCTGGATTATACGTTAGCCCGTTGTCGGGTCCTCTTCGGACTGAAACACTCGGCCCTAACCGCAGAGGCGCAGAGGATACGAAGAGAAAAACGACATTGCGGGAATGACAGTATTGCCCATGGTGGCAGCGTGCCATAGGTCATCCAGATCAATATCGCTTTTCTCTGCGGGGTCTTCTCTGCGCCTCGGCGCCTCTGCGGTGAGGATCTAGATCCGGCGCTAAGGCACCTGCGCGTCGCCCATGCGGTTCAGAATGATCGAGGTGCGGCGCTCCAGCAACGGCGTGCCGCGTACCCTGTCGTAGAAGCGCGGCTTCGGCACCATAGCGGCCAGCCGTGCCGACTGTTCCGCGTTGAGATAGGCCGCGCTGGTCTTGTAGTAATAACGCCCGGCCGCTTCCGCGCCGAAGACGCCGTTTCCCCACTCGATAATGTTCAGGTAGATCTCGAAGATGCGCTGCTTCGACATCACGTTCTCGATCATGATGGTGATCAGCGCTTCCTGTGCCTTGCGCCACGGCGTGCGCCGTCCGGACAAAAACAGGTTCTTGGCAAGTTGCTGGCTGATGGTGGATCCGCCTGCGACAACTTTCCCTTTTCTCAGGTTCTTCTCGTAGGCCTTCTGGATTGCCTCCCAGTCGAAGCCGTCGTGGTCGAGGAACTTGGCGTCCTCGGCGGCAATCAATGCACGCTTGAGGTGGATCGAAATGCGGTTGTACGGAACCCACTTGTGGCGCAGTTCGGCAGCGGGATTCTTTTCCTGCAGCACCTCCAGCCGGTTTTCCATGAAGGCGCTGGTGGAAGGGTTGAACCAGACCCACCAGACGACGTTGCCGAAAATCCAGAACTCGTAGACCACGACGACTGCAACGATCAGCAGCAGGCCCCGCGCGATCCAGCGCCAGAGATACTTCATCGTCTACTGGCTGCGCATCAGGTCGATGACGGGAGCGGTCCGCGGCCGCACGCCGCGCCACAGGAAGAAGGATTCGGCCGCCTGTTCCACCAGCATGCCCAGCCCGTCTGCGACGCGTGCCGCGCCCTGCGCCTGCGCGAAGACCAGAAACGGCGTGGGCGCTTTACCGTACATCATGTCGTAGGCCAGCGAATCGGGCGCGAACAGGTCCGCTGGCAATGGCGGCAACTCCCCTTGCAGGCTGCTCGATGTGGCGTTGATCACGAGGTCGAAGTGATGCCCGGCCAGGTCGCCATAGCCAACTCCCGAAACCACCGTACTGGCGGCGCCCGGTTGATGGCCCATGTTTTCCGCCAGCCGCAGCGCCTTGTCCACGGAGCGGTTGGCGATCGTAAGGATGGCCGGCTGTCGCGCCAGCAGTGGGCCAAGCACGCCCTGGGCGGCGCCCCCGGCACCCAGCAGGAGCACGCGCCGGGCCTCCATCGTTACGCCGAGGTTGGCGGTCAGGTCGGCGACGAGTCCCGCTCCGTCCGTATTGTCCGCCCGGATGCGTCCCGGTTCGAAACTGAGGAAGTTGGCCGCGCGCGCATCTTTCGCCCGCCTGGTGACTTCGTCGGCAAGATCGAAAGCCTCCAGCTTGAAGGGCAGCGTGACGTTAAGTCCGCGGCCGCCGCTGGCGCGGAATTCGGCCGCTGCGACGCGAAAGGCATCAAGCGGTGCCAGCAAGCGCGAATACTCCACGTCCTGGCCGGTCTGGCGCGCGAACGCCGCATGGATGTCCGGCGACTTGCTGTGGGCGATTGGATTGCCGATGACGGCGTAGCGATCGCTCATGCGAGGCGGCCCCTCACTGCGAAATCAGCTCGAGATCGCTGCGGGTGTAGTTGAAGGTGCGGGAGATGCTAAGGATATCCCAGTCCTTGCGCACTGCCGCCGGCAGTGGCGGAAAGGGCCCGGCCAGGTCGATCGCCCGCCGCGCCGCGGCGTCCAGCAGACGATGCCCGGAAGAGCGGTCGATTTCCACTTTCTCCACGCTGCCGTCGGCCTTGATGTGCACGGTCATCACCAGCGAACCATAGATCCGGTTGCGCTTGGCCTCCTCGGGAAAATACCGGGTGCCGACCTTCTCGATTTTCTGGCGCCATTTGTCCACGTACTCGGCGTAGACCACCCCCTCGGTGCGCGCGCCGATGAACTTGCGCCGCGGCAGCTTCTGGTAGTCGCTCCACTCCTTCGCGATCTGCGCCTCCAGTTGCGCGATCATCAGCCGCTGTTGCTGCAGCGCCGGATCCTCGACGCGTTCCGGCGGTTGCTGCGATGGGGGTGGCTGGTTCACCGCGGTGGTATTGCCGTTCTGTGTCAACTGCAGCAGGCGCTGCGCTTCTTCTTCCAACTGCCGCGCGCGGTTCACCGCCAGTTGCACCTGTTGGGACGATTCCAGGTCGGGCACTTTTGGCAGGTTGGTCCTGGCCCGGCGGTCGGCCTCGGTGTTCCCCCCGCCATCGAGGTTGGCTTGCGCAAGGGCGTCGGCTTTTACCGGCCGGGACGCGCCTTTCGAATTGACGAGCACCACGTCAAGCTGCGGCGCGAACTTCGATGGATTGAACTGCGGCGGCGCGAAGGTGATGAGGAGCAGGACAGCGTGGAAAACGATGGATACGGCCAGCGTGATCGGCAGGATGTCGCTGGTGGAAGGCGGCGGCGAGGCCGGAAGGCTGGCGGCGAGGCCGCCTCGGGTGTGGAGCGCGTTGATCGGGATATCCGGCAATTCCGCGTGCCTGTAGTCGGGCTCCGACAATTCTAATTAGCCGCCACTTAAATTGACAGCGATTCAGGCGGGATTCAGCACCCTACTGCGGATCCACATCCAGGCGCCGCGTGAATTCGCAGTGCAGGCTTACCTCAAGCAGGTCGATCCCGGACAGCGCCAGCTCGATCCGGCTTCCAGGTGCGAGTTGCGGTACCGACGGCACCCGGGTGACGAAGGGAATGCGTTCCAGCCTCACCAGGTCGTCCCGAAGCACCACCGCGCCGGCCAGTTCCACGCCTTCCTGCAGGAGCCAGCGCAGGCACCAGTAGCGTTCCATGTTGCGCTGGAATTCCGCATAGGCGTCATAGGCGAGTTCGAAGTCGCGCAGGATCACCAGCAGCCGCTCGTCCTTCGGCGGATAGGGCGGGTCTTCATTGCGGAAAAGCGCCAGCAACTGCCTCTGGTTCACCAGGTCGGCATAGCGGCGCAGGGGCGAGCTCGCCCAGATGTACTGCGCCACGCCCAGCCCCTGATGCGCCGCCGGCACGGTGGACATCTTCACCTTGCTGTTGCCCTGCACGCGATAAAGCGCCGGGATCTCGTTCAGCGCAAGCTGGCGGCCCCATTCCGTGTTGACCAGGATCATCAGCTCGGACACCACCTTGTCGATCGGCGAGCCGCGCTTGCGCTCGACGATGCTTACCCGGTCGTTATCGACATAGAAATTGTAGTCGGCGCGGCCGGTCCCCGGTTCGACCTTGCCGCGCGACTTCTCCAGTAGCACGGCAAAATTCCAGAGCAGCATCAGTTCGCTGCCGTGGGCGAACGCGGTATGGCCGGCGGCGATGCGTTCTTCGTTAAACTCGACTTCGAGCGTGGCATGGCGAAGGTTTGCCACCACGCGTACGCGTTCGGCCACGCTGCGGTTGCCGACGATCTCGAGTGCGGGGTTCAATTCGACGTACATGGACAGTGTCGTGCATTCGCGGCCTTCCGCCAGCGTGAACCGTTCGATGGCCGCTTCCGGGAGCATGGTGATCTTGTTGCCGGGAAAATAGACAGTGGACAGGCGCTTCGCGGCCTCGGCGTCCAGCGCCGAGCCGACCGGCATCCCCAGCGCCGGCGCGGCGATGTGAATGCCGACCTGCCAGTTGCCGTTATCCAGCCTGGAGACGGAGAAGGCGTCGTCGATCTCGGTGGTTTCTGCATCGTCGATGCTGAATGCGGTCACCGCCGACAGTTCAAACTGCTCAGGTTCCGTCGCGGTCAGGTTCGTGGCGAATCCGGTACCCCGGGGGAAATATTCGAACAGGAAGCGGCCGAAGTGAAAGTCGTGACTGGACGGCAGGGCTCCACATTTTTCCAGCAGCTTGGGAAACGACAGCCGGGTTTGCGCCGAGGCCTGTTCCAGCGCCTTGTACTCGATCGAATTCTTGTCCGGATCATAGAGCAGGGCTGCGAGCACGGGCCGGAACTCCTCGGGCAGCTCGAAGCGCGTGAGCTGCCCAAAGTAACGCGCCTGCTGCTCCGCCTGCTTTTTCTTGCGCTCGATGCTGGCCAGCGCGGCCTTCAGCGCATCGGCGGGCGCCGCCTTGTAGCGGCCTTTGCCCTTTTTGTAGAAATGGGTGGGCGTGGCATGCAGGCGCATGAGTAGCGCAGCCTGTTCTTCGGGCCGCGGCTGGCGGCCGAAGTAGTCGCTTCCGAGCTGCTCGAAGGAAAACTCCGCCTCTCCACAGCACTCCCACAGGAAAGCCGGGTCGATCCCTTCCGCGATTTTCTGTGAATCGCCCATGAACTGCGAAAGCGAAACATGCTGGAAGCGAACCAGCACGTTGGCCGCCTTGATCTTGGCGCGCTTGCCATGCTGGGTTTCGACCTGCAGCGAGCTGTTGTTGTCGGCGAGAACGGTGCCCACCTTGAAGTCGCCGTCCTCTTCGAAGAAAACATTCATGTGCTGCGCTGCTGAGGCGTGGGGGTGGGGAGCAAAGCGAGCCCGCGATTATACGCGAGCGAAGGGGCGCGGATTCCACGTCCTAGCCTGCGAACTGCAACACCGGATCCAGGTAGTCGCCGAACTCCTTGAAACCGTGATCGCTGCCCTGGACGATGATCTTGCGGCCGCCCGGGTAGTGGTCCATCGCGGTACGCCAGTCAAGCAGTTCGTCGCCGGTCGTGTGCATCAAAAGATAACGGTCGAGCCTGGCAGGTTTCGTCACCTGGAGGCCGGCAAGCTGGCGCAGATGTTCTTCGGTTAGCTGGTAGGCCTCGCCGGTATAGAGGTTCCGCTGCGGGCCAAGATAGGCACGCAATCCCGCCTGGGGCGTGATCGCCGGGTTGACCAGCACCGAACGCACGCCGTATTTCTCCGTGAGCCAGGTCGCGTAGAAACCCCCGAGCGAACTGCCGATCAGCGTAATGCCGTCTGCGCTGATGCCCTCGATCTCGCGCTCAAGCAATGCCATCGCCTCGCGCGGCAGGTGCGGCAGGGCCGGACAGCGGAACTCGGCACCGCGTCCCAGGGACTGCAGCCGCTCGCGCAACTGATTCGACTTGTGGGAAGCGGGGGAACTGTTGAATCCGTGGAGGTAGAGGATCATTGTGTAATCTGAGTGCACCGGTATTGTGCCCGACGACGCCCCTCTGCACAAAACCAGGTCATACGCATGAACGGAGAATCTCGCAGGCGATTCCTGGCGCAAGCCGCCGCGCTCGGCGCTGCGCCGTGGCTGGCCGACGCCGTGCGCGCCGAGGAAGCGGCCCGCCCCAACGTACCCGTGGGCGCAAAAGTCGGCGACGTTTTCGTCCTGCCGGCAACGCCCGAGACCACGCAATGGGGGTGGTTCGACAACGCACAGCCGCCGGTACTGAGGTTGCGATCGGGTGATCGCGTGTCCATGGAAACCCAGATGGCCGCGGCAAATCAGGTACTGCCGGGCGTATCCATCGAGGAAATCACCAAGTTGCGCCTCGCTTATCCGGGCCGCGGGCCGCACACCATCACGGGCCCGATCTACGTGGAGGAAGCGGAGCCTGGCGACGTACTGAAAATCCGCATCGAGCGCATCGTCCCCAGGACCTACGGCGCCAACTGGAACCTGCCGGGCGAGCTCGGCCTCGGCCAGTTTCCCGATCGTTTTCCGGACGGCCAGGTGCGTTACTTTTACTTCGACCTGAAGCAGGCCAGCACCTGGTTCGCCCCGTCCGGGTGCCATTGCGGCCGTTTCCCGGCGTACTCGGTGTCGCGCGGGCGGATCCGGGCCGCTACAGCACCGTGCCGCCCGGTCCCTTCGGGGGCAACATGGATGTGCGGGAAATGATCGAGGGCACCACACTCTACCTGCCGGTTTTTGTCGAGGGCGCGCTGCTTTGGAGCGGCGATTCACACGCAGCGCAAGGCAATGGCGAGATCAACCTGACCGCAATCGAAACCGCCTTCAACGAGCTGCGGCTGCACATCGAAGTCATCAAGCACAAACCGATGGCCTGGCCACGCATCGAGACGCCGACGCACTGGATCACGGTAGGCTACGACCGCGATCTGAACAAGGCGTTGGAGATCCTCAAGACCGAGACCAAAACCTTCCTTGCCGAAACCCGGGACATCGCGCCGGAGAGAACGGAAGAATGGATGGCAACGCGCTACGACTGTCGGATCGCCGAGGTGGTGAACCAGATGAAGGGCGTGTTTTGCATGATCCCGAAGACAGGAGTCAAGCTGAAGCGCGGCGTACGCCCGCTCAAGGAGACCCCGCGCTACTTCGCGACCAGCGCCTCATCGCCCGACCTGCAGACCGCCATGAACGAAGCGGCATTCGCCATGATCGAACAAATCGCCAAGCGCAAGAACATGTCCACGCTCGATGCCTACTCGCTGATGAGCTTGACCATGGATTCCCGGCTGGGCGACATCGCCGAATCGAAAAAGACCGTCCACTGCATGGTGCCCAAGAACCTCTGGATCTAGGACTGAACCGCAGATACCCGGGCTACGCCAGAGTATCTGCGGTGAAAATTGCCTTAGTCAACGCGCAAGCGCCTCCAGCAGCTTCGCGTGAACGCCGCCGAAGCCGCCGTTGCTCATCACCAGCACGTGATCCCCTGACTGCGCCTCCGAGAAGATAGCTTCCACCAGTTTGCCGAGATCGTCGAAGCAGCGCGCCTTGACGCCAAGCGGTGCCAGTACGGGCTGCGCGTCCCAGCCCAGATCGCTCGTGTAGCAGAAGACGAGGTCGGCACCGGACAGGCTGCCGGCAAGGGCGTCCTTCATCACACCCATTTTCATGGTATTGGAGCGCGGCTCCAGCACCGCAAGGATTCGTGCGCCGCCGACCTTGCTGCGCAGGCCGGCGATGGTGGTCTGGATGGCGGTGGGATGGTGCGCGAAGTCGTCGTAGACGGTGACGCCCTTGACGGTGCCGCGCACTTCCAGGCGCCGCTTTACATTCCTGAATTCGGCGAGGGCATCGATACCCTTGGTCACCGGGATGCCGGCATGCCGCGCCGCGGCCAGCGCGGCGAGCGCGTTGTGGGCATTGTGCTCGCCAAGCAGTTCCCACTTCACGGTGCCCCGCGGGCCACCCTGGAAGAAAACATCGAAGGAGTGTTCGTCGCGCGGCTTCGTCACCCAACTCTCGCCCATGCCGAGCAGTTCGACCTTGCTCCAGACGCCGCGCGAAAGCACCCGCTTCATGCTTTGCTCACGGCCGTTGGCAACGATCAGGCCGTCGCCCGGAACAGTGCGCACCAGGTGATGGAACTGGGTTTCGATCGCCGCCAGGTCGGGAAAGATATCGGCATGATCAAACTCCAGGTTGTTCAGGATCGCGGTTCGCGGCAGGTAATGGACGAATTTGGAGCGCTTGTCGAAGAACGCCGTGTCGTATTCGTCGGCCTCGATCACGAAGAACGCCGAATCCGTCTCGCGGGCGGAGATGCCGAAGTTGAGCGGCACGCCGCCAATCAGGAAACCGGGGTTCAGCCCGGCATGTTCCAGGATCCACGACAGCATGGATGTCGTCGTCGTCTTGCCGTGCGTTCCGGCCACCGCCAGCACCCAGCGTCCGCGCAGTACATTCTCGGCCAGCCACTGCGGCCCCGAGATGAAAGCGAGGCCCTTGTTGAGGATCTCCTCCATCAGCGGATTGCCGCGCGACACCACGTTGCCGACTACGAAGAGGTCGGGTTTGAGCGCCGTTTGCGCGGGATCGAAGCCCTCGATCAGTTCAATCCCCTGGGCCTGAAGCTGAGTGCTCATCGGCGGATAGACGTTGGCGTCGCAGCCGGTCACGCGATGCCCCGCCTGCCGGGCGATCACCGCGATGCCGCCCATGAATGTGCCGCAGATGCCGAGGATGTGGATATGCACGGACTACCGACCTCCGAAGGAAGCGCACGAAGGTACACGAAGGAAGGACAAAAGCAAGGGGTGTGCGGCGCGGACGCCGCTGGTCTGCTACCTGCCGAGATTGATGCGGCCGAGGAGGAAAAGTACGTTGCCGTTGCCGCCCTCGCTCGAACTCAGTTTCGGGATGTAGATCGCCATCAGGGCGACGCACTTCACTTCGACGCTGGCGACGGGCAGGATCGCGGGAAACGGGAAGTTGTTGAACATGTCGGAACGGCTGACAAGCATGGCGACAAATCCCGCGCCGACCGCTGCATGCTCCGCGAACTGCCAGCGCCATTCGCGGACGTAGCCGACCTGCGCTTCGACGTCGTTGTGGGAATCGAGGAAGGCGATTCCGAACAGCGCATTCGAATTTCCGTTTTCGTCGATCAGCGTCCGGCCGAATCCGGCGCCCCAGGCCTGTTCGTTGAACCCGGCGATTTTCTCGCCGGTGTAAGTGCCGCGGTGGTGATAAGAGTAACCGCTCAAGTACAGGATGTTGTCGCCCTCGTCGATGATCCTGCGCGCATGGTCGATGGTGTGTTCCGCAACAGCCACGGTTTTTTCCTTGAGGCCGTTCGGGGGAGGGTTCCCGTCATCCGCGTAAGCGGACAAGGGCGCGAGCGCGAGGGTTAACACAACACCAAACAGCAGTTTCGTCGACATCCGGGTTCCGATCGGGTGAAGAAATGTTTTTAAAGCAGCCGTGACTTGTCGCCCTCGGCAAAGCCGGTAGGTGCGATTTCGACACCCCGTCCCAGCGCCATCACTTTGAACAATTCGCCCATCTCTGCCGGCGACAGCAACTTCTGTACCGCCGCTACAGCCGGCAGATACGTGCCGGGGCGCTCAGGCGAAATCTGCTCCAGCAAGCGGGTGATGCCGGCGTTAACCAGGAATTGCGCCTGCGTCGTATAGCCCAGCAGTTTCAGTCCTGCGCCGAGGCCCGCCTCGGTTACGGCGGTAAAGTCGACATGTGCCGTGATGTCCTGCAAGCCGGGCAGGAAGAACGGGTCGCCGTGCGCGCGATGCCGATAGTGACACATGAGGGTGCCTTGTACCCTTTGCGGGTGGTAGTACTCACCGCGACCGAATCCGTAGTCGATGAACAGCAGCGCGCCATGCTTCAGACAGGCAGCAAGCGCGCCCGCCAGCGCCGGAACCGCCAGCGAAACTTCGCTCAGGTAAGGCGCTTGCACGTCAATCGCGGAGGCAGCATCCCACAGCGCACCCCGCTGCAGGCGACGCTCCGACCACGCGAACGCACCTTGTTCCAGGCTCACACCGCGCTCCCAAACGCCCTCTTGCCGCCATGCCAGCAAATGGATAGGCAACGCGTCCAGCACTTCGTTCGCGAGAATTACTCCGGAAAATACCTGCGGCAGCGCGTCGATCCATTCGACCCGGTCGAGCAGATCCGGCACCCGCTTCTCCAGCGTCTCGCGCTGGCGCCGGGCCAGATCCGGACTGATCTCCAGAATCAGATAGCGCCCAGGCAGGCGGCCGTGCTCCTGCAAGGCGGCGAGCAGATCCGCGGCAAGCCGGCCGGAACCCGCCCCGAGTTCCATCACCATGCCGCCCGTTTGCGAGAGTATTTCGCCGACCTGGCTGGCTAGCGTGGCCCCGAACAGCGGTGACAGCTCCGGCGCGGTGATGAAATCTCCCGGCGCGCCCAGTTTTGCAGCTCCCGCAACATAGTATCCAAGCCCTGGCGAATAGAGCGCCAGCTCCATGTAGCGCGCGAAGGAGATCCAGCCGCCCGACCGCTCGATGTCCTCGCGTATCCGCGCCACGACGCGTTCGCCATGTTCGCGGGCCGCGGCATCGGGCTGTGGTAACTCGCTAGAGCCAGAATAAGGGAAAACGCGCACCGGGAGGGGAAGAAAAGGAGGGGGGTTAAGCTACAATCGCTATTCAACAACGGGCATCGCATCGGGTGCAACTGCGGCGGAAGCATGGATCACGGCAGGCGCAAGGGACAAGTGGCATTGGTAACCGGCGCCGGCCGCCGCCTCGGCCGTGCCATTGCGCTCGGACTCGCCGATGACGGCTGGGACATTGCGATTCATTTCCAGCGCTCGCGCGACGAAGCCGCATCGCTCGCAGAGGAGATTACCGCCCGCGGCGTAAGGGCGGCTGCGATCGGCTGCGACCTGGCGGACGCGGAACAGGTTGGCGGATTGTTGAACGAATGCCAGCGCAGCCTCGGTCCGGTTTCCTGCCTGGTCAACAATGCAGCGCTGTTCGAGTTCGACGATGTCGGCAGCCTGGAGCCCGGCAGGTGGGATCGGCACATGAACGTCAATCTGCGGGCACCCGTGTTGCTGGCGCGCGACCTCGCTCGCCAGTTGCCCGAGGGATCGACCGGCTGCATCGTCAACATGCTCGACCAGAAAGTATTCAATCTTAATCCCGATTTCCTTTCCTACACGATCGCGAAAATCGGCCTCGAAGGCGCGACACGGGCGCTGGCGATGGCCCTTGGGCCGCGCATCCGGGTCTGCGGCATCGCCCCCGGCATCACGCTCACCAGCGGGGAACAGAGTGTGGAGAGTTTCACCCGCGCGCACGGTCTGGCGCCGCTGGGCAGGAGCTCCGACACGGACGACGTGGTCAATGCGGTGAGGTTCGTGGTCGAGGCGAAGGCGCTGACCGGCACGACCCTCCAGGTGGACGGCGGCCAGCATCTCTGGCCGATGAAGCGCGATGTCCAGTTCGAAACCTGAGGGCCTGGTGCCACCGGCCCCCGCGGCAAGCGGGAGTGCGCATAGCCGGCGCATATTCCTGCGCAACTTCGAAACCCGCATCTCGATCGGCGTGCACGATTTCGAGAAGCAGGCGAAGCAGCGCGTGGTGATCAACGTGGACCTCTATCTCGAACCCGGCGGGCGCATCCAGCGCGACCATATCAGCGAAACCGTGGACTACGATTTCCTGCACAGGGAAATCGCTGCGCTGGCCGACAGCGGGCATTTCCATCTGCAGGAGACGTTCTGCGAGAGAATCCTCGCCATCTGCCTGGCCCGGCCCGGGGTGATGGCTGCCCGGGTAGCCAGCGAGAAACCGGACGTCTATCCCGATTGCGATGCGGTCGGATTCGAAATTCACGCAACGAAGTAGAAAAGATATGCCGACGCTGCAGAAACAGGTTTACGAAGGCAACAAGCTCGCCAAGCGGCTGCGCCGCCAGGTGGGCCAGGCCATCGGCGACTTCGACATGATTCGCGGGGGCGACAAGGTCATGGTTTGTCTGTCCGGCGGCAAGGACAGTTATGCGCTTCTGGATGTGTTGCTGTCCCTGAAGGCCCATGCGCCTGTCAATTTCGAGCTCGTCGCGGTGAATCTCGACCAGAAACACCCCGGTTTCCCGGAGCATGTGCTGCCGGAATACCTGACATCCATCGGTGTGCCGTACAGGATCGTCGAGCAGGACACCTACAGTGTGGTCAAGCGCGTGATCCCAGAGGGCAAGACCATGTGCTCCCTGTGTTCGCGGCTGCGCCGCGGCGCGCTGTACCGCGTGGCAAAGGAAATCGGCGCAACGCGGATCGCGCTCGGTCACCATCGCGACGACATCCTCGAAACCTTCCTGCTGAACCTGTTCCATGGCGGCCGCCTCAAGGCCATGCCGCCAAAGCTGATCAGCGACGACGGCCAGCACATCGTGATCCGGCCGCTTGCCTACTGTCGTGAGCCGGACCTTGAGGAATACGCGAAGTTGCGCCAGTTCCCAATCATTCCCTGCAACCTCTGCGGCTCCCAGGACAACCTGCAGCGCCAGGTGGTAAAGGACATGCTGCGTGAGTGGGAGAAGCGTTTCCCCGGACGGCTGGAAACCATGTTCGCCAGCCTGCAGCGGATTTCGCCTTCCCATCTGATGGATCCGAAGCAGTTCGATTTCCTCAGCCTGAAAACCCAGGCGGATGCCTACCAGGAAGGCGACATCGCCTTCGACGAAGAAGATTTTTCGGCCAGGCTGATCCAGATGCCGATAGGGAAAACGGCCGCCAACGAGTAAGGCGGCGCGCCGGGATTCCCGCCTGGGTGGGTGCCGCCCTAGCCCCTCAGTAAGTGCTGGCTCCGGCGGATCACCAGGCTGGGCAATACGTAATGCCGCTATGGCCAGAAATTTAGCCGTCCCGCCGACCTTCATGCGCGGCGCTGGACACGCCGCCCGATTCGGTCTTGTCCTGCCTATTTATTGGGCAATCCGGCTTTGCTGCATCGGCGGCTCCTTGTTAAACTTCGCAGCTCTTCGAACCGGGCGCCCTGACAGCGCTGGCGGTCGATCCCGATTCCCTTTCCAGCCGGAGCAAACATGGCAAGCCAGGATTTCGCACCCAAGAGAAAAATCTCGTCCTTCTATCCCCCCCAACGCCACCTGATGGGGCCGGGTCCCTCCGAGATCCACCCGCGCGTGTTCTCGGCAATGGGCAAACCGACCATCGGTTACCTGGACCCGGTGTTCGTCGAGATGATGGAAGAACTGAAGGAATCGCTGCGCTACGCGTTCCAGACCCATAACGCGCTGACTTTCCCGGTCTCCGGCCCCGGCTCCGCAGGCATGGAAATCTGCTTCGTCAACATGGTGAGTCCCGGCGACAAAGTCATCGTCTGCCGCAACGGGGTGTTTGGCGGGCGCATGATCGAGAACGTGCAACGCAGCGGCGGCACGGCTGTCGTAGTGGAAGACCGCTGGGGCACGCCGGTCAGCCCGCAGAAAGTCGAGGACGCGTTCAAGACCAACCCCGATGCGAAAATCCTGGCTTTCGTGCACGCCGAGACCTCGACTGGCGTCCAGTCCGATGCGAAGACGCTCGCCGAAATCGCCAGAAAATATGGCGCCCTGACCATTATGGACGCGGTGACTTCCCTTGGCGGCACGCCGGTGCTGGCTGACGAATGGGGCATCGACGCCGTTTACTCCGCCACCCAGAAATGCCTGTCCTGCACGCCGGGCCTTTCGCCGGTCAGCTTCAGCGACCGCACGATGGAGCTGGTCAAGGCCCGCAAGGATAAAGTCCACAGTTGGTTCCTCGACCTGAACCTCCTGGTCGGTTACTGGGGCGAAACCAACCGGACTTATCACCACACCGCGCCCACCAATTCTCTCTACGCGCTGCACGAGTCGTTGCTGATGCTGCGCGAGGAAGGCCTCGAGAACGCGTGGGCCCGCCACCAGCGCAATCACAAGGCGCTCAAGGCCGGCCTCGAAACCCTGGGAATGAAATACCTGGTGGAAGAACCTTACCGGCTGCCGCAGATGAACGCGGTCCAGATCGTGGCCGGCATCGACGAGAAGGAAGTGCGCCGGCGCCTGCTGCTGGACTACAACCTGGAAATCGGCGCCGGGCTCGGCGACCTGGCCGGCAAGATCTGGCGTTTCGGCCTGATGGGCTACTCCTGCAAAATGGAGAACGTGATGCTGAGCCTGTGCGCGCTGGAAACCGTGTTCACGGACATGGGCATCAAGGTGAAGTTCGGGGAAGCGGAGGCTGCGGCATATCACGCCTACGCCGCCCAGCCGACGCGCCTGCAACCGGTACGCGCCGTCGCTGCCTGATATTGTTCGCTTCGAATGAAAAAGCCGGCTTGCGCCGGCTTTTTCATTTTTTGCTTCACGAAATAGTGGTTAGTGGCTGGTAAAAGACCAAGGCATTGATCCACTCACTAGACACCAGCCACTGCTTTTCCACTATCAGCTACGGCGATCGCGCAGCGAGCGGGTCGCCTCCAGGTAGCGATCGGTCGCTCCCTCGCCAAGGGTATCTTTGTCGGCGCGAGAACGCAGCGCCAGGTCCAGCATCTTCAGCCGCTGCACCGGCTCCGGATGATCCCTCAGTCCGCCCTGCTGTGCCGCGTAGCGGGGCCTCTGATAAGCCTCGAATCGCTGCAATGCCGAAACCAGTCCGTAGGAATCATAGCCCGCGCGCCAGGCCAGCGTCGTGCCGTCGGTGTCCGCCTGCATTTCCTCGCTTTGCGATAGCGTGGATCGCATCGGCCCGGAATTCAGGAAGGCCGCCTGCTTCTGCATGAGCTGATCCATGCGCTGCATCTGGGGCAGCATCGAAGGGTTGTATTTGCGGATCGCCTCCTGCGAGCGCTGCATCGACGACTGCATTTCCTTGTTCATGTATACCCAGCGTAGATGGTGCTTGCGCACGACATGCGAAATTTCGTGCCCCAGTATCCCTGCCAGTTCGGATTCGCTCTCGAGCAACACCAGCATGCCCCGGGTAATGAACACGTAGCCGCCGGGAACAGCGAACGCGTTCACCGCATCGCTGTCGATCACGCCGAAACGCCAGGGCAGGCCGGGACGCTCGCACTGTTGCGCGATCCACGTGCCGACCTTGTTGACGTACTGCTGCAATCCCGCATCGTCGACCAGCGTCTGTTGTCCCATCAGCATGGGCACCATCTCCAGGCCCAGCGCCGCTTCTTCCCCATTACTGAGATTGAACTGGGAATACATGCCTGACGGATCCTTGCGCATCATTTCGCGATGCTCCTTGTCGGACTCGTCCAGCGCCTTCGCCATGCGCGGATCCTTGCGCATTTCGACGTCCGTCGACTCATCCTGCTGCCGGGCCGCCTTCATTTGCTCGCGTGCCGCCCGCCATTCCTCTGCGCGTTTCTGTTTTTCCTCCGGCGTCAGCGATCCAGCGGGCCTTTGCTGCTCTGCCTGCGCCTTCTCCATCTGCTCCTGCATGTCCTGCATCTGCGTTTCCATCATCTCGGTGGCTTCACGCATGCGCTCGTTGGCCCATTCCTGCTGGGCGCCCAGATGTTCTTCCGAGGGGCCGCGCGACATCATGCACGCCGGCATCGCCAGCGCCGCGGCCAGGCAAGCGAGCATTGCGGGTGAAGGCCTATTCATCGAAGAAATCCTCCGGCAGTTCGTCCATCGACATGTAGTCCCCCGGTTCGATGTAGTCCTGACGGCGCGCCTTCAGTCCTGCGGCTCGCGCAAAGCCGAGGGCATCCTTTGGCGGCACGCTGTAAAAGCTGAGTTTTTCCAGTTCGCCGCGGTTGGGCGTACCCGCGAGCAGGTCTTCCTCGGAGAATCCGCGAATGCCGTTGTTGAAGAGCGGTTTGCCTTTTGCTGCCGGCGCAATCTTTGCGGGGGCGTTGAAACGCACGTCGAGCAGGCGCACCCAGCCGCTGGCGGCGCCCGACTTCACCTGCGCCCAGTTGCCATTGCGGCCGAGGATTTCCAGAGACTGCTGTTTCGCCAATCTGGTGACGACGGGCGCGTTGGGAGCCGGGCGGGCCAGAACGTCGACGGCTTTCGCCGCGAAGCCGGATTCGCCGGCTTGCGCCGGCAGCGCGAGGACCACTAGCAGGAGAAAAGGGAGGGTCCGTTTTCCCATTTGCGCACCGAACTACTGGCTGGCTGCGACCCGGAGCTTTCTGGTAAGCAACTGGAATCGGCTCGCGTTTTGCGGCGCCTTGATGCCGTCGAGGGTTCCCAGGCCGGGCGCCAGCTTGTCCAGGCGCACCTGCGGCAACGGGTGGGTTTTGTAGAGCAGGGAGAGAAAGTTGTCCTTGGGATCGGCCGTGGCCAGCGTCGTCAGCACCGCCGGCAGGCCGTAAGGGTCGTATCCGGCACGGGCAGCCAATACCACGCCGATGCGGTCGGCTTCAAACTCGTCGCTCTTGTCGAGGCCGCGCGCATACAACTCCTTGGTCGGGCCGGCGAGCTGTTTCACCAGTTCCGCATGCTTGCTGTCGGTGGCGGCGGACACGCCTTCGCCGAGCAGGTTTACCAGCGCGGACTTGCGCAGCGCGTTGAGGTGATGCTTGCGCGTTACGTGCGAAATCTCGTGACCCAGCACCCCGGCCAGTTCCGCTTCATTGCGCAACTGCATCATCATGCCCTTGGTCACGATTACGTATCCGCCGGGCGCGGCAAACGCATTGATGTGGTCAGAGCTGTTGACGCCGAAATGCCAGGGCAGATTGGGCCGCTCCGACTGGAGTGCCACCCACATGCCGATCCCGTTGACGTATTTCTGCAGTTCCGGATCGTCGAGCAGGGGCGATGCGCCGAGCAGGGTTTCCGCCATGCCGTCGCCGATCTGGATTTCCTCCGGTTCCTTCACTTGGCGGAGGTTGCCGACGCTTTTGACGACGGTGTCCAGATTGATGTTCTCGACACTGAATCCACCGCCGGATTTGCAGGCACCGAGCGTCGCCGCTGCGAACACGACAAGTCCCGTGATCAGCATCCTCAGGGCGCTCATTTTTTGACCTTCAGAGGCTTGCCGTCATCGTCGAAGTAAGCCACTTCCTGGGCCGCCAACTTGCCCGCACTGGCAAAGCTGCCAGCCTCGCCCGGGGTGACGGCGAAGCCCTTCATCTTCTCGACTTCCGCCGGGTTGGGCGCGGCCTTGGCCAGATCTTCCTCGGAGAAGCCGCGCACACCGGTGGTTACGGTCGAGGACGAGGTGGTCCTCGGCCGGTTGCCGATGCCGATGGCCGAAAGCAGGTTGCCGCTGGTCTGCGGCTTCTGGTCGGGGTTGCCCAGGCGCACGGACAGCATGCGCACCCAGCCCGATTTCACTTCCCTGGTCTTGATCTGCATCCACGCGCCCTGGCGGGTGACAATCTCTACCTGGGTTTTTTCCGGCAGCGTGACGACGGTTGCCGCGTCGAGGAAGGGTTTGTCCTTCACCTCGGTCGCGCGCAGGGTATATCCAGTTTCGGCGGCATCGGCCGCGGGAATGGCAAACAGAAGCACGGCAAACAGCCGTATCAGAATGGCCCGCTTCGGGTTACTCATGGCGCCGCCTTCATGCGGTCTTCCTTTTCGGTTCGAAAAGCTGCACGTCCTGCGATCTGCCCTTCACTTTATAGAGTCCGCGCGGAACAAAGTCAAAGGCGTCCGGGCAGAGTTTTACGGTTTCCTCCGACACCAGGATGCGGGCCACGCCCTTGGTCAGGCCCTCGATCCGGCTGGCGAGGTTCACGGTGTCGCCAATGGCCGTGTACTCGCGCCTTTGCTCGGAACCGATCAGGCCCACCACGGCCGGGCCGGAGTGGATGCCGATGCCAACGTCGAAATCGGAACTCAGTTCGCCAACGTTTTTTCTGAGATCGTTCTTAAAGGCCTGCAAGGTGTCCGCCATTTCCAGCGCGCAATGGATCGCGTTCTCGGCATGCTTCGCGTCGTCGAGCGGCGCTCCCCAGATGGCCATGATCGCATCGCCGATGAATTTGTCGAGGGCGCCGTTGTGGCGGAAGATTACCTCAACCTGGCGGCCAAAATAACCGTTGAGCAACTCCACCACCTGCTGCGGCGTGCGTGCTTCCGAAAGGGTGGTGAACCCGCGGATGTCGGAGAACAGCACCGTGATCTGCCGGCTTTCGCCCTGGCGCGACAGGCCGCCGTGGGCAACCAGTTCCTTGACGATGTGCGGATTGACGAAGCGGGAAAACTCCCGCACCGCCTGTTCGCGCTCGCGCCGCTCGCGCAGGTATTCCTGCAATGCGGCGACGAAGTAGAACGCCCACGCGAACAGCAGTGGTCTGAGCACCGGCAGCAACTGCAGCCTGCCGATGAAAAAATACTCGGCGATCAGCAAAACAACGCTGGCCACAACCAGGCCGCCGCCGATCTGCAGGGTGTGGAGCCGGGCGCGGAATGCCGCGAACAGCAATCCTAGCAGGGCCAGCGTCGGTGCCGGGGGCCAGATCGCCGGGGCCGGCCGCAGGTAGTTGCCGTTTTTGAGATTATCGAGCGCGCCGGCAATAATGTCCGCGCCGTCGTAGCGGCTGTCGACTGCCGTTGGGCGTATGTCATGCAGGCCCGTGGCGGTCACGCCGATGATGACGATCTTGTCCTTGAATTCGTTCGGGTCCCGCTTGCGTTTCTGGCTGTTGAAATCGACGTACAGATCGGCGTAAGAAACATGTTCGCGCCCGCCTTTGCCGCCCGGCCAACTGAGCACTATGGATTCGATGTCCGGCACCGCCATGCCGAGGTCCTGCGCCACCCGCGCCGGCAGTGACGGAATCTTCCAGCCGTAGGCATCCTGATAGACAAAATAGCGGCGGCCGATACCGTCGGCATCAGCGAGAAAATTGATCGTGCCGAGCCGCCAGTTCTGCGGTGCCAGCGCCCTGGGCAGGGCGACATTCACGGTCGCATCCCTGACCGCCGCCGGCCCGGCGAATGCGCCCAGCGCGGCCTGGACCTCGACGATGGGCACGCCGTAGGGATCGCCGGACACATCCTGGCGCACCGTCGGAAAGAACACGTTGGAGTATTTCGCGACCGACTTGTTGAACAACTCGTCGGCGTCCAGCCGGAAAATGTCCGGCTCGAAGAACATGACGTCGAAGACAATCGCGCGAGGCTTCTGCGCCGCAATGCCTTCGACCAGTTCCCCGTGCACCGAACGCGGCCACGGCCAGCGCCCGGCGTAGTCGGCCATGCGCTCCAGGCTTTGCTCGTCCGCGGCCACCACAATGACATCCGGATCGGGCTTGATCTTCGCGGCTTGGGCGGCGACGAAACGGTCGGAGAACCGCGCCTCGGGCGCCTTCAGCCAGTCCATCGTGGAGAATTCCAGGATCGCCGCGGCAGTGACCACGGCGAGCAGGGCGATGAGGGATTTGGCGGGAACGCGCGGCACGGGCGCAGTCTACAAGAAAGAGGTGCGAGGCTCTGGCGCCACAGGCCAGGCACCAGGCACCAGGCACCAGGCACCAAGGGATCTTATCTAAGCCGAGCCTTCAATGCATGCGCTCTTACTCGTGCCTCGCGCCTGGTGCCTAGAGCCTCGTGCCATTACAGACCCAACCGCTGCCATATTGCGCTGGCCGCTCCGGCCTGATTCAACGTATAGAAATGCAGGCCGGGAGCACCCGCCGCGAGCAGCTTGTCGCAAAGCGCCGTGACCACATCCAGCCCAAAGGCCCGGATCGAAGCGGCATCGTCGCGGAAACCTTCGAGTTTGATGCGCATCCAGCGTGGAATTTCCGCGCCACAGGCATCCGAGAAGCGCGCCAGCTGCGAGAAATTTCCGATCGGCATGATGCCGGGTACGATCGGTACCGTGATGCCCGCCGCCTCGCAACCGTCGACGAACCTGAAGTAGGCATCGGTGTTATAGAAATATTGCGTGATCGCTGAATTCGCGCCGGCGTCGATCTTGCGCTTGAAGTTCTTCATCTCGTCGGCCGCGTTGTGCGTCTGCGGATGGTATTCCGGATAACAGGCGACTTCGATGTGAAACCAGTCGCCCGTTGTCTCGCGGATAAAGGCGACAAGCTCGTTTGCGTAGCGCAGTTCACCGCTCGAAGCCTGTCCGGACGGCAGGTCACCGCGCAATGCGACGACGTGGCGAATGCCGCTTTGCTTGTAGCGATCGAGAATTCCGGCGATTTCCGCCTTGCTGGATGCCACGCAGGAAAGGTGCGGCGCCGCGTTCTGGCCGGCAGCACGGATTTCCATCACGGTCTCCAGGGTCCCCTGCTGCGTCGAACCGCCGGCGCCGAAGGTGACCGAGAAAAAGCGCGGCTTCAACTGCGCCAACTGCTGCCAGGTCGCACGCAGCTTGGCTTTCCCCTCTTGCGTCTTGGGAGGAAAAAACTCGAAGGAGAAAATTCGGGAATTCTGCATTTGAGTTACCACAGAGACACAGAGGCACCGAGAAATCCGGAACGCACCGCGAACGCCAACTCAGATGCGACGAACGGACTGTTCCCACTTTTCATGGTGTTTTGGCGGCCTGGCAATTCGGTCTGCCTGGATCTTCTCTGTATCTCTGTGCCTCTGTGGTGATCTCTGTGCCTAAAAAGGTACTCCGGGCTTCGCCAGGGTATCTGTGGTGCAATCAATAACGGTAGTGGTCCGCCTTGTACGGCCCCTGCCTGGATACGCCGATATAGCGCGCCTGGGCATCGGTAAGCTCCGACAACTGCGCATTGAGTTTTCTCAGTTGCAGGCGCGCGACTTTTTCGTCCAGATGCTTGGGCAGGACATACACGCCCACCGGATACTTCGCGGTATTGGTGAACAGTTCGATCTGGGCAATGGTCTGGTTGGCGAACGAGGAGGACATCACGTAGCTCGGATGGCCGGTGCCGCAGCCGAGGTTAACCAGCCGGCCTTCGGCCAGCAGGATGATGCGTTTCGCGGGCTTTCCGTCCATGGCCGGGAAAATGACGTGGTCGACCTGGGGCTTGATGTTCTCCCACTGGTATTGCTTGGCCGAGCCGATGTCGATCTCGTTGTCGAAGTGGCCGATGTTGCAGAGGATGGCCTGGTCCTTCATTTTCTTCATGTGGTCGTGCGTGATCACATGGTAGTTGCCGGTCGCGGTGACGAATATGTCACCCTTGTCGGCGGCATAGTCCATCGTCACCACGCGGTAGCCTTCCATCGCCGCCTGCAATGCGCAGATCGGGTCAATCTCGGTCACCCAGACCTGGGCGGACAGGGCGCGCAATGCCTGTGCAGAGCCCTTGCCCACGTCGCCGTAGCCGCACACCACGGCCACCTTGCCGGCGATCATCACGTCGGTCGCCCGCTTGATGCCGTCCACCAGTGATTCACGGCAACCGTACAGATTGTCGAACTTGGACTTGGTCACCGAGTCGTTGACGTTGATCGCCGGGAATTTCAGCATGCCGTCCTTAGCCATCTGATACAGACGGTGTACACCGGTGGTTGTTTCCTCGGTCACGCCTTTGATCTGCGCCAGGCGCGTGGAATACCAATTCGGTTCCCTGGCCAGTTTCGCCCTGATGGCCGCAAACAATACGGTTTCCTCTTCGCTGCCGGGCTTGCCGAGCACCGAGGCGTCGGTTTCCGCGCGCGCCCCCAGGTGCAGGAGCATCGTGGCATCGCCGCCGTCGTCCAGGATCATGTTGGCGTGCCGGCCTTCGGGCCATTCGAAGATTCGGTGGGTGTATTCCCAGTATTCGCTGAGGGTCTCGCCCTTGACCGCGAACACCGGCGTTCCCGTTACGGCAATCGCAGCAGCGGCATGGTCCTGCGTCGAATAGATGTTGCAGGAAGCCCAGCGAACCTGCCCGCCCAGCGCCTGCAGGGTCTCGATCAGGACTGCTGTCTGGATGGTCATGTGCAGGGATCCGGTGATCCGGGCGCCGCGCAACGGCTGGGTCGCGGCATATTCCTCGCGAATGGCCATCAGGCCGGGCATCTCGGTTTCGGCAATACGGATTTCCTTGCGCCCCCAGTCGGCAAGCGACAGGTCGGCGACAAGGAAATCATTGGTCTTCTTCGAATTGAGTACGGCAGACATCGGCATTCTCCTTAATCTAAAACAGGAGCGCCAAATGAAAACGGCGCTCACAACCGGTTCAGGGATTGTGAGCGCCGTTGGATCCTTTGCTGAGCCTGGCCCCGCTTGGCGGGGTCGCAGCGCTCCTCAGCGAACCCTGATTATAGTCATCCTCGGCACGCCGGGGAAGCCGGTCAGGCGGCCGCGGTCTGCTTGATCCCGGCGTCGGCCTTCAGAACATCGACTTTGTCCAGGTTTTAGCTCCGGCATCACGTTGGCCTCGCAAACGTGAGTCTGCACTGAAATCTCGACAAAGCGCGGCAAGCTAGGCCGCGGCCGACGCCCTGAGACCACCAGCGTCGGCTTTGAGTGCCTCAACTTTGTCGAGATTTTCCCAGGTGAATTCCGGCTCGTCCCGGCCAAAATGGCCGTAAGCCGCGGTCTTCTCGTAGATCGGCCGCAGCAGGTCGAGCATGGCTACGATGCCCTTGGGGCGCAGGTCGAAATGCTTCTGCACCAACTGGGCGATTTTCTCGTCGGCAATTTTTCCTGTGCCGAAGGTGGTGACCATCACGCTGGTGGGTTTCGCCACGCCGATCGCGTAAGACACCTGGAGCTGGCATTTGGTGGCAAGTCCCGCGGCGACAATGTTCTTTGCGACATAGCGCGCCGCGTAAGCCGCCGAACGGTCGACTTTCGACGGATCCTTGCCGGAGAAGGCGCCGCCCCCATGGGGCGCCGCGCCGCCGTAGGTGTCGACGATGATCTTGCGCCCGGTCAGTCCACAATCGCCCTGCGGCCCACCAATCACGAAGCGGCCCGTGGGATTGACCAGAAACTTGATTTCGCCTTTGATCAGGTTCTTCGGCAGCACCGGCTTGATGATCTCCTCGATCACGGCCTCGCGAATCTTCTCGAGCGAGATGTCGGGAGAATGCTGGGTCGAGAGCACCACCGTGTCGATGGAATCGGGCTTGCCGTTCACATAACGGACGGTAACCTGGGATTTCGCATCGGGCCGCAGCCAGGGCAGGCGCCCGTCGCGGCGCAGCTCCGACTGGCGCTGGACCAGCCGGTGGGCGAGATGGATTGGCAGGGGCATCAGGACCGGCGTTTCGTCGCAGGCGTAGCCGAACATGAGGCCCTGGTCGCCGGCGCCCTGATTCAGCGGATCGTCCTGGGCCTTGTCCACGCCTTGCGCGATGTCCGGCGACTGCTTGTCGTAAGCAACCAGCACGGCGCAACCCTTGTAGTCGATGCCGTATTCGGTGTTGTCGTAGCCGATGCGCTTGATGGCTTCGCGCGCCACCTGCTGGAAATCCACTACCGCATTGGTGGTGATCTCGCCGGCCATCACGACGAGGCCTGTGTTCACCAAAGTTTCCGCCGCTACTCGGGAGAATTTGTCCTGGGTTAAGATAGCGTCCAGTACCGCATCTGATATCTGGTCCGCCACCTTGTCCGGATGACCTTCGGATACCGACTCTGACGTGAAGAGGAAATCGTTCATTCAGATACTCTGTAAAGATTCGGGAGAGTCGGTGAGGATAGCAAAAACCCGACAAAAGAACAAAACGAAAAACCGAATAAGTTCATGCTCATAGGGATGTTGCGGCTTTTCGCCGGATTGCCGCTCTCCTGGTTTCATGCGGCGGGAAGCGCCCTGGGCTGGGTTGTTTACTGGCTTTCCCCCACGTATTCGGCTCGGCTGCGCGAGAACCTGCTGCGAGGCAGGTCATGGCGCGATGAATCCGATTTCCAGCGCATTCTGCGCGAGAACATTTCCGAATCGGGCAAGGCAGCAACGGAACTGATACCGGTCTGGTTCCTTCCGAAGTTCCACGCGACCCGATTGATCGTATCCGATATGTCGCTGGCGCTGATCGCCGAAGCCGAAGCCCGCGGCAACGGCATCATCTATCTAACGCCGCACCTGGGCTGTCCGGACATGGCGGCCATCTGCGTCGCCCAACATCGCCCGCTTACCGTGCTCTACCGGCCGCCGAAAATGAGAATGCTGCAGCCCCTTATCGAAGCGGGCCGTCGCAGCGATCGCGTCGAACTGGCGCCGACCAGCCTGCGCGGCGTGCGCCTGCTGCTGAAGGCGCTGAAACGCGGCGACTCCATCGGCATCCTGCCGGATCAGGCGCCCAGCATGGGAGAGGGCGCCTGGGCGGATTTTTTCGGCCGTCCGGCCTATACCATGACGCTGGTCGGCCGCCTCGTCGAATCGACCGGTGCCAGCGTGATCATGACTTTCGCCAGAAGGCTGCCGCGCGGCGCCGGCTACGCGTTCGAAGCGGCTGAGGTTACGGAACCGTTGCAAGGCCCGCACGGCGTGCGTGCCCTCAATGCGGCAGTCGAACAGATGGTCGCACGCGCGCCGGACCAGTATTTGTGGGCCTACAACCGCTTCAAGGTGCCGGCGGGCGCGCCACCACCCGAATCGGGCAGCACAGCAGCAGAAGGCCGGCCGCGATGATACGAATCGCCATCGCAATCGTCTGGCTGCTGCGGCTGCTGCCGCTGCCGGTTCTGGCGCCCATTGGGCAAGGCCTCGGCATGCTGCTGTATGCCGTCGCCCGCGAACGCCGTGTCGTCGTGCACACCAATCTCAGGTTGTGTTTTCCGCAACGGTCCGAAACGGAACGTAACCGGATTGCGCGCGCGCATTTTCGCGCTATGGGCCGCGCAATTCTCGAACAGGGCATCAGTTGGTGGTCGTCTGCTGAACGAATCCGCCGTCTGGTCCGCGTCGAAGATCAGTCGTTTCTCGAAGAAGCCCTCAAGGGTCAGGTCATCGTGCTGGCCCTGCATTTCGTCGGCCTCGACCTCGGCGCCATCCGCATGTCGAGCGAATACAGCATGATCGACATCTATTCCCATCAGAAGAACCCGGTGTTCGACGCCCTGCTGCTGAAGGCGCGCACGCGCTTCGGCCACAGCAAGCTGCTGTCGCGGCAGGACGGCATCCGCCCGGTGGTGAAGGCGATGCGCCAGGGCTGGTCGCTGTTCTATTCCATAGACATGGATTTCGGAATGGAAGGCTCCGTCTTCGTGCCTTTCTTCGGAGTGCAGACGGCCACCATCACGGGTCTGTCGAGAATGGCCAAACTCACCGGCGCGAAGGTCGTTCCCTTCGTCACACGCCAATTGCCTGGCGCCCAGGGATATGAAGTACGGTTCTATCCCGCCTGGGAGAACTTTCCCGGCGAAGACGTTGTGGCGGACACGCGGAGGATGAACGCCTTCATCGAGGAACGCGTGCTGGAAATGCCCGAGTTGTACTACTGGGTCCACAAGCGGTTCAAGACCCGGCCACCGGGCGAAGCGAGGTTCTACTGATGTTCCGGAATCCGGATGCCTCCGGGATCTGCGCGGGAACTATCCCGGTATCATCGCCGTCCGGGCGCTAGAATACGGGGCAGCGCAATCGGGCCGCAGCCGCGCGGCAGGCATCAGATGAATTTCACGACTTTCGACCGCAACACACCGCGTTCCCTCCGCAGATGCGGCTGAAGTTCACCAAGATGCAGGGTGCGGGCAACGATTTCATCGTCGTCGACGCAACGCGCGAAACATGGAAACTCGATCCCCCTGTCATCCGCAAGCTTGCCGACCGGCATTTCGGCGTCGGCTTCGACCAGTTGCTGGTGGTGGAGCCGCCGCGCTCCGCCGGCACGGATTTCTACTACCGGATATTCAATGCGGATGGCGGCGAAGTCAGCCAGTGCGGCAACGGCGCCCGCTGTTTCGTGCGCTACGTGCACGACAAGAAGCTTTCGGACAAGACCTCGATCCGCGTCGAGACCCGGTCCGGGATCATCGAGCCGCGGCTGGAACAGGACGGCCGGGTGACGGTGAACATGGGCGCGCCGGCGTTCGAGCCGAAACGGATCCCTTTCGATGCCCCCCGGCGCGCGCCGACCTACCGGCTGGACGTGGGCGGCAGAAGTATCGAGATTTTCGCCGTGTCCATGGGCAATCCCCATGCCGTGCAGATTGTGGCGGACGCGGAAGCCGCGCCGGTGCTGACCGAAGGTCCGCTGATCGAGGGCCATTCGCGTTTCCCGGAGCGGGCGAACGCCGGCTACATGCAGATTGCCGACCGCCGCCGCATACTCCTGCGCGTATTCGAACGCGGCGCCGGCGAAACCCTGGCCTGCGGCACTGGCGCATGCGCCGCCGTGGTGGCGGGAATAGCGGCCGGCCTGCTCGATTCCCCGGTCACGGTCTCGACCCATGGCGGCGAGCTGGAAATCGCATGGCAGGGGGAAGGCATGCCGGTCTGGATGTCCGGCCCCGCGCAATCCGTATTCGAAGGCGAGATGGAGTTATAAAAAAAGGAATCCAATGAGATCAGAAGACGTCGCCCGTTACCTGCAGGACCATCCGGAGTTCTTCGAGCAATATGCCGACATGCTGTCATCGGTGACCATCCCCCATCCCCACGGCGGGCGGGCGATCCCGCTGTCGGAGCGACAAATCGTCAGCCTGCGCGAGAAGAACAAGGTCCTGGAATCGAAACTGCGCGAACTGGTCCAGTTCGGCGAGGAGAACGACGCCATCGGCGAGAAAGTGCATCGGGTCGCGCTCGAGCTCGTGCGGGCGGCAAACTTCGACACCCTGCTGCAAGCGCTTTACCACAACCTGCGAGAGGACTTTGCGGTTCCCCACGTCGCCCTGCGCCTGTGGACGGACTGGGATCATCCGCCAGCGCCGGAGTTCAGCGCCGCAAGCCACGAGGTCAAGGTGTTCGCCGAGAGCCTCAAGCATCCTTATTGCAGCGCAAAGGCCATGTTCGAGAGCGGGCAATGGTTCGGCGAGAACGAAGCCGCCGTCAAATCGTTCGCCTACGTCCCCATGCGCGCGGAGAAAGTGTTCGGAATCCTGGCGCTCGCCAGCGAGGATCCGCAGCGTTTCTATCCCGAAATGGGGACGCTGTACCTCAAGCGCCTGGGTGAACTGGTCAGCACCTCGTTGAGGCGCTACCTCTAGACCGAAATGACCGGACCAAGATGACCGAAAGCGGAGAGACTCCAGCGCACACCACGCCGGCGCATCCGTACCTTGGCGGCTTCCTCGCGCATCTGCGGCAGGAGCGCAGGTTGTCGGTCCACACCGCGGCGGCCTATTCGCGCGACGTCGGCATGCTGCTTGAACTTGCCGGGCAGACGCCGCTGCAGGAACTGCAGGTCCAGCAGATAAGAAGATTCGTCGCGCAATTGCATGGACGGGGCCTGGGCGGCCGTTCGCTGGCACGACTGTTGTCCGCATGGCGCGCCTTCTACGCCTATCTGGCGCGCGATCACGGCTTCTTCCGCAATCCCTGCACTGGCGTGCGCGCGCCGAAATCGCCGCGGAACCTGCCCAAAGCTCTCTCTCCCGACGAAGCGACGCGGCTGGTCAGCATCGCCGGCGACGATCCGTTCACGGTTCGCGACCGCGCGATCTTCGAACTGTTCTATTCGTCCGGTTTGCGACTCTCCGAACTGACCGCGCTGAAGCCGACGGACATCAGTTTTTCAGACGCGACGGTGCGGGTCACCGGCAAGGGCAACAAGACCAGGGTGGTGCCGGTCGGCAGCCATGCGCTAAAGGCAATACGAACCTGGATGGAAACGCGCAAGACGTTGGCGAAACCTGGCGAGTTGGCATTGTTCGTCAATCAGCGTGGTACGGCGATCAGCCCGCGGGTGGTGCAGAACCGGCTCAAAGCCTGGGGCATCAAGCAGGGACTACCCGGTCACGTCCATCCGCACATGCTGCGCCACTCCTTTGCTTCGCACGTGCTGCAATCCAGCGGCGACCTGCGCGCCGTACAGGAAATGCTGGGCCATGCCAGCATCTCTACTACACAGGTTTACACGCACCTGGACTTTCAGTACCTCGCCAAGGTTTACGACGAAGCCCATCCCCGCGCCAAGCGTAAACCATCCAAACCTTGAATCACGGAGAGCACGGATACACTACGTGCGTAGCACGCCGGAGTACCCTTTTAGGACACGGAGAACGACGAAAGCAAACGAACGACAAAGTTGCTTTGGCCAGTCTCGCATACACGCCCCACGTAGTTGAGTTTCTTCTTTCAGGATTTTCTCCGTGCCCTCCGTGGTTCAAGATCTAAACTAGCGCATGAATAAAATCATCCTGAAAGCCGGCCGCGAGAAATCGCTGCTGCGCAGGCATCCCTGGGTATTCTCCGGCGCGATCGCGCGCACCGAAGGCACGCCCCTGCAGGGCGACACGGTTCGCGTCGTCGCGCAGGACGGGCGCTTCCTTGCTGTCGCGGCCTGTAATCCCGATGCCAATATTTCAGCGCGAGTCTGGGACTGGAACGAAGACACAAGGATCGAGGCGGATTTTTTTCGCAGCCGGCTGAAAACGGCGATCGGGCTACGCCGAAAACTGTTTCCGCGGACGGCACGGGAAGCCGAGCGCTTGGTGCACGGTGAATCCGACGGTCTGCCGGGACTCATCGTGGATCGCTACGCCGATATCGTCGTGGTCCAGATCTCGAGCGCCGGCTGCCAGCGCTGGCGCGACGCCATTATCGATGCCCTTCAGGAGATCACGGGGGCTCGCGCGATCTACGAGCGCTCCGATTCGGACGTGCTCGAGCTGGAAGGACTGCAGCCGCACACCGGCCTGGTCAGGGGGACGCTCGATTCCACCGTGGTGGAGATCGCCGAGAACGATGTGCGCCTGCGGGTAGATGTTGCGAAAGGCCACAAGACCGGTTTCTATCTGGACCAGCGTGACAACCGCGTGCAGGTCGGGCGCATGGCTCGGGGCAGGGACGTGCTCAACTGCTTCAGCTACACCGGCGGCTTCACGTTGCAGGCTCTGCTTCATGGCGCCACTTCCGTAACGTCTGTAGATTCTTCCGGTGACGCACTCGAACTCGCGCGCGAGCACGTCGCGCTGAACGCCATGCCGGCTGAGCGCTGCGAATGGATCGATGCCGACGTGTTCCAGTGCTTGCGCAAGTTCCGTGACCAGGGCAGGAGCTTCGACCTGATCATCCTCGATCCGCCGAAATTCGCGCCTACGGCCGCCACCGCCGAACGCGCGGCGCGCGGTTACAAGGACATCAACCTGCTCGGCTTCAAGCTGCTGCGGCCGGGCGGCCTGCTCGCGACTTTTTCCTGTTCGGGCGGCGTATCCGCCGACCTGTTTCGCAAGATCGTCGCCGGCGCCGCGCTTGATGCGAACGTCGATGCTCAGGTCATCGACCAGTTCCACGCCTCGCCCGACCATCCGATATCGCTCGCCTTTCCCGAAGGCGAATATCTGAAAGGCCTGCTCTGCCACGTGACTTCCGGATAATGACAACCACACTGTTCCTCGTTCGCCATGGCGAAACCGCATGGAATGTCGAAGGCCGCATCCAGGGCCATCTCGACATTCCCCTGAACGAGATTGGCCTCGCGCAAGCCGACGCTGTGGGCAGGCGCCTGGCAGGCGAAGCCTTCGACGCAATCTATTCCAGCGACCTGATACGCGCCTACCTCACCGCGAGCCAGGTCGTCGCCAATCCCGATAGAGACATCGTCCGCGACCCGCGCCTGCGTGAACGGCATCTGGGTGTGCTGCAGGGATTGACCGGCGAGGAATCCATCGCACGGCAGCCGGCCGCCTGGAAGGCATTCAAGGCGCGCGATCCTGCCATGGCGCTGAAAGGCGGAGAAAGCCTCGGAGAGTTCGCGCGCCGAATTCTGGATTTCATCCAGGAAGTGCTTCAGATCCATGCCGGCGGCCGCGTGCTTATCGTCACCCACGGCGGTTCGCTGGACGCTGCATATCGACACGCGACCGGCATGTCGCCGTCGGCCACAAGAGACTTCCCGATCTACAACGCCTCGGTCAACGTCCTGAGCCACCGCAATGGCAGTTGGAAAATCGACGCGTGGGGGGACATCAGCCACCTGCCGCGGGAACTGTCGATGGACGATTCGTGAAGGGCCGTGAATATCGTGAATGCCGGAACAGACGAATTCACGGCATTCACGGCTTTACAAAAGGAGGCTTGCGGCCGACGAGCTTTTCCAGCATCACCAGCTCCTCGTCCGTGTGGTTGATGAACTGCGCCTTCTGCATCATGGCGCCATCCTTTTTCGCCGCGTAAATGACGTTCGGCGAGTGATAGCCGGACAGCACCAGGTGCCTCTCGCCGCGATGCTGGTCCTCGATCGAGACGTCGCCATAACAGGTGCAAAAATAGGTCTGCTCCGCAGAAGCTTCCATGTAGATTCCCGTGCCGCGAATGCCGATGGTTGCGGTGCCGGTAAGCACTTGGCGCCCGCCCCCTTTGCCAAACACGCCCAGCACCGCGCCGGTCAGCATTCGCAGGCCGGTGAGTGCCACGGTGTTTGGCTTGCCAAGCAGTTCCACTTCGCTGTTGGCGCGGATCAGCAGCGCATCCTTGCCCATGACCAGAACGGCACTGCTACCCGCTCCCGTCGTGACGACATCCAGGGAACGGATTTCGGTTGCGGCGTTCGCGGCTTTGCCGTTCACCGCCACGTTGCCGGCAAGCTGGCGGAGGCGTCCGGCCTGTGCTATCGAGGGCAGCATCAATGCCGTGCCGAGCGCGACGGACTGCGCAATGAATTTCCTTCTTGCCGCCTTCGAAACCGGATGCATCCGACAGAAAGCCATGGCTGCCCTCCCCTTGAAGTCCTGCAAACAATAATATAGCTGCCTGGTGGAATGCATGCCGGCCATTTGTCCGGGCGATGTTTCAAGTGGAAAAATCGAAGACTTGGCGAAAGCCGAAAATCGGCGTTACACTGCCGGCGGTCGAACCGTGCCGCCATGAAACCGCAAAAATTTCTGTTAAGCCTGCTGACCTTCCTGCTGCTGTTCGCGCAGCAGGCGGCCTATGGGCACGCGGTTTCGCACCTGGGCAAGGTGCCCGCACCCAAGGAGCAACTGGGCCACAGCCAACTCTGCGGCAAGTGCGTTAGTTTCGAAAAACTTTCCTTCGCGGCACCGGCGAGTGTCGCGCCCCTTCTTACCCTCTCCTTCGTCTTTGCGCAGCCCCCCGAAACCGGCCATTTCTTCCGGCCGGTCACGGTTGTCGCATTCAACAGCCGCGCCCCTCCCGTTCTTCTCTGACCGAAATCCTTGACGGCCCGCGCATTGCGCGGCGTGTTGATTTTTCTCGTTCACAGGAGATGCATCCATGTTTCGCACGAACATCGTGGTGACGGCCCTTGCCGTCGCCTTTGCAATGCCCGTTGCAGCCAATGCGGCGGATGACGCGGAGATCGGAAAGATCCGCGACGAAATCATGAACATGAAGGATGGCTACGAAGTCCGCATCCGCGCCCTCGAAGACCGCCTGCGCAAGGCAGAGGCGGATCAGAAAGCAGCGCCGCCCGAGTCCAACGCCGCTCCGACGCCGGCTTACGCCCCAAAAGCCGTCAGCAACCGGAGCGCCTTCAATCCCGCGATCTCGCTGATTCTGGATGGCAAGTACCAGAATCTGCAGCGTGACCCGGGCACTTATCAGATCGGCGGCTTCATTCCGGGTGGCGATGAGATCGGACCGGGAGGCCGCAGCTTCAATCTCGGCGAATCCGAGCTGACGATTTCCGCCAACATCGATCCTTACTTCTCAGGTGTATTCATCGCTGCAGTCACGCCGGAGAACGAGGTCGAGATCGAGGAAGGCTATTTTCAGAACAGCGGCTTCATCCCCGGCATTACCATCAAGGCCGGCCGCTTCCTTTCCGGCTTCGGTTATCTGAACGAAATTCATGCCCATGCCTGGGACTTCGTCGACGCACCCCTGGTGCACCAGGCCTTCTTTGGCGGTCAGTTGAAAGATGACGGCGTGCAGGTACGCTGGGTGGCGCCGACGCCGGTTTTTCTGGAACTGGGCGTCGAGGCGGGCCGCGGAGCGAACTTCCCGGGTTCGGAGCGGAATAAGAACGGATCCAATTCAGGTCAGGTGTTCTTTCATGTTGGCGACGATGTCGGAGCCAGCAACAGCTATCGCTTCGGCGCCTCCTATCGCAAGACCACGGCAGCCGGCCGCCAGTACGAGGACATCAATGCCCTGGACGAAGACGTCATCAACGCATTTGACGGAGACAGCAAGGTGTGGGGCGTGGATATCGTCTGGAAATGGGCGCCCAATGGCGACGCGACTTCACGCAACTTCAAGTTCCAGGCCGAGTACCTGCATCGGGAGGAGGACGGCAGCCTGACTTACGACGTGGATGGCACGTCTACGCCGGGCAGCAGGTCCGACACCTACAATTCCAGGCAGAGCGGCTGGTATGTGCAGGGCGCCTACCAGTTCATACCGCGCTGGCGTGTGGGCCTGCGTTACGAGGAACTGGACCGCGGGACGGTGGATATCGGCCTGTTGACGGCATCGGACTTACCGCTGCTCGCGGAGAACGATCCGAAACGGACAACCGCGATGGTCGACTTCTCCCCATCGGAGTTCTCGCGCCTGCGACTGCAGTATGCACGCGACGAGGCTCGCTTCGGCGAGACAGACGACCAGATTTTCCTGCAATACATCATGAGCCTGGGGGCGCATGGCGCGCACAAGTTCTGACCGCCGGTCGGGATCGCCGGTCCGGCGAGGCGGCTGGACCGTGCTCGCGCACAAAATGGAAAAGGAGCAAGAATGAACTCATGGCTGAGATTCTCCGTAGTGACGCTGATGCTGGTGGCGTGCTCCGCGGCAAATGCGGCAATCAACGTTTTCGCCTGCGTGCCCGAATGGGCCGCGCTGGCCAGCGAACTGGGCGGCGACAAAGTATCGGTTTATCAGGCATCCAACGCATTGCAGGATCCACACAGAATTGAAGCGCGTCCCAGCCTTGTGGCAAGGATGCGCAGCGCCGACCTGGCGATCTGCACCGGCGCCGATCTCGAGATCGGCTGGCTGCCGGTCCTGCTGCAGACGGCCGGCAACGGCAGGGTGCAACCCGGCAAGGCGGGTTTCATCGCCGCCGCCGAACTGGTGGACAGGCTGGAAATACCGACCCGGCTCGATCGTGCCGATGGCGACATCCATCCGGCCGGCAATCCGCACATCCACCTCGACCCGCACAACATCGCGAAAGTGGCGCTGGCGGTCACCCAGCGGCTCGAACAGCTGGACGCCGGCAACGCGGCGTATTACCAAGCCCGCGGCAAGGATTTCCAGTCGCGCTGGCAGCTCGCAATGGCGCGCTGGGAGAAGGAAGCGGCCGGATTGCGCGGCGCGAGGGTAGTCTGCCACCACAAGAGCGCAACCTACCTGCTGCACTGGCTGGGCATGACGGAAGTGATGAACGTGGAGCCGAAACCCGGTCTTCCTCCGACCGCAGGACATCTGGCCGAGCTGGTCGGGCGCCTCAAAGCCGATCCCGCGGACCTCATCGCGCGTTCGATGTACAACGACCCGAAAGCGACCGAATGGCTGGCCGAACGCACCGGCATCCCCCTGGTTGCCTTGCCGTATACCGTCGGCGGAACGCCCGGGGCGAAGGACCTGTTCAGCCTGTTCGACGACTCCATCGCCCGCCTGAGGAAAGCGAGGAATTAGCATGGCCAGCCTCGAGTTCAGCATCCTGCTTCCCGCCCTAATTGCCGGCCTGCTGGTGACGGCTACGCATGTGCCGCTGGGCATCCAGGTGCTGAACCGGGGCATCGTGTTCATCGACATTGCCATAGCGCAGATTGCCGGCGTCGGTGTGATCGCGGCGGCGTTCTTCGGATTCGAAGAACGGGTGTTCGTCGTACAGCTTTCCGCTCTCGCTGCGGCCCTGCTCGGCGCATTGTTCCTGACCTGGACCGAAAAGCGCTGGCCGGACATCCAGGAAGCGATCATCGGTTGCGTATTCATCCTGGCGGCAACCCTGGAGATCCTGCTGCTGGCCGGCAATCCTCATGCAGGCGAGCACCTGAAGGACATGCTGGTCGGCCAGATTCTCTGGGTGGGAACTTCGCAGCTCGTGGTGGTTGCGGCGCTCACTGTCGTCGTGCTCGGCGCCTGGTTCGGCCTGGGAATGACACGCTTCGGCCGCATCGGCTTCTACGTGCTGTTCGGCCTGTCGGTGACCGCATCCGTGCAGATGGTCGGCATCTATCTGGTGTTCTCCAGCCTGATCATTCCCGCGCTGGCCTCGCGCAAGGCAACCCGCTTTCGCCTGGCCAAGGCCTACGCGGTCGGCGGCCTGGGTTATCTGTTCGGCCTGGTCGCCTCGACGATGTCCGACCTCCCCACGGGGGCAGTCATCGTTTGGGCGATGGCCATCGTGGGCATCGTCGTCGCCAGCCTGGAGCGCGCGCCGGCCAAATCAGCCGCTTGAAGTCTTTAGTACAATCCCCACCTGATAATCCGGCCGGCCTCTATGTGGGCGGACCTTTCATCCGCAGGGTCAGGCGCACGATGCACGACGCTGCAGACACTCCCGGAACCGGTCCAGAATGATGAGCGAACAATTTCACGGCACCACCATCCTTTCCGTGCGCCGCGGCAAGCAGGTAGCGTTGGGCGGCGACGGGCAGGTGACCTTCGGCAACGTCGTGCTCAAGGCCAGCGCACGCAAGGTGCGGCGCCTGTTTCACGACCGCATACTCGCCGGCTTTGCCGGCGGCACGGCGGATGCATTCACGCTGTTCGAACGCTTCGAATCGAAACTGGAGAAGCATCAGGGACATTTGCTGCGCTCCGCGGTCGAACTGGCCAAGGACTGGCGCACAGACCGCATGCTGCGCCGGCTCGAAGCCATGCTGGCCGTTGCCGACCACGACTCTTCGCTGATCATCACCGGCAACGGCGACGTGGTGGAACCGGAACTCGGCGTGGTCGCGATTGGCAGCGGCGGGCCCTACGCGCAGGCGGCCGCGAGGGCGCTGCTGGAGAATTCCGAGCTTTCGCCGCTGGACATCGTCAAGAAGTCCCTGACCATCGCCGGCGACATCTGCATCTATACCAACCAGAATCACGTGATCGAGGTCCTCGATTAGGGGCTAGGGGTTAGGGGCTAGGGACTGGAAAATTCCGTCTCAGGCATTGGATCCTAACCCCTAGTCCCTAGCCCCTAACCCCTAGCCCCTATGTCTTCCATGACACCGCAGGAAATCGTCCACGAACTCGACAAGAACATCGTCGGGCAGGACAACGCCAAGCGCGCCGTTTCCATCGCGCTGCGCAACCGCTGGCGGCGCCAGCAGGTTGCCGAACCGCTGCGCCAGGAAATCACACCCAAGAACATTCTCATGATCGGGCCGACCGGCGTGGGCAAGACCGAGATCGCACGCCGCCTGGCCAAGCTCGCGGATGCGCCGTTCATCAAGGTGGAAGCCACCAAATTCACCGAAGTCGGCTATGTCGGCAAGGACGTCGATTCGATCATCCGCGACCTGGTGGAAAGCGCGATCAAGCAGACACGCGAACAGGAAACGCGCAAGGTCCGCCATCGCGCGGAGGACCTTGCCGAAGAGCGCATCCTGGATGCCCTGCTGCCGCCGGCGCGCGAGATCGGCGTCCAGACCGAACCGGGGGATCGCGACACGGCCACACGGCAGAAATTCCGCAAGCGGCTGCGCGAGGGCGAACTCGACGACAAGGAAATCGAGATCGAAGTCGCGGTGGCGCAGGCGCAGATGGAGATCCTCGCGCCTCCAGGCATGGAGGATCTCACTTCGCAGATCCAGGGCATGTTCCAGAACCTGGGCGGCGGACGGCGCAAGACCCGCAAGCTGAAAATACCCGAGGCGATGAAGCTGCTCACCGAGGAAGAGGCCGCGAAACTGGTCAACGATGAAGACCTCAAGCTGAGAGCGCTGGCCAACGTCGAGCAGAACGGCATCGTGTTCATCGACGAGATCGACAAGATCACCAGCCGCCAGGAGACCGGGGGCGCGGAAGTTTCGCGCCACGGCGTGCAGCGCGACCTGTTGCCGCTGGTGGAAGGTACGACCGTCACCACGAAATACGGCATGATCAAGACTGACCACATCCTGTTCATCGGCAGCGGCGCCTTCCACCTGTCGAAGCCTTCCGACCTCATCCCCGAACTGCAGGGCCGCTTCCCGATCCGCGTTGAACTGGAAAGCCTGACCGTGGAAGATTTCGAGCGCATTCTCACCGCGACCGACGCCTGCCTGACGCGCCAGTACCAGGCCCTGCTGGAGACCGAGGGCGTGAAGCTCGACTACCGGCCCGACGGCATCCGCAGGCTTGCAGAGATCGCCTGGCAGGTGAATGAAAAAACCGAGAACATCGGGGCGCGCAGGCTTTACACCGTCATGGAAAAACTGCTGGAAGAAGTTTCCTTCGACGCCGCACGCCATCAGGGCGACGTCGTCGTGGTGGATGGCGCGTACGTCGACGCCCGACTCAAGGAACTGGCGCAAAGCGAAGATCTGGCGCGATACGTGCTGTAGTGCGAATCAAACCGCGACAGCCGGGGGGAAACGCGGATTTGTCGCACCAATCCAGTGCCGGCACACGTTTCCCTGCGCACGGGATTTGCCCATAATGCCCTTCGATATCACAGCCCGCAGCCCACTCATGTCCAAAGGCACTTCCTATACGCTTGAAGTCCTGCCGAAGCTTCCCGCGCGCCTGTCGCGCCTTGAGGAAATCGCAGGCAACCTCTGGTACAGCTGGGAACGATCTGCGCGTTCGCTGTTTGCCCGCCTGGACACGAATTTATGGCAGGAGGTCCGGCACAATCCGAAGGCGTTCCTGCGGCGCGTGGACGAACAGAAGCTGCTCGAAGCGGCGGACGATCCGGTTTTCCTTGCCAGCTACAACCGCGTGCTCTCGGCGTACGACTCGTATCACGGCGAGGCGCTGCGCCGCAACGGTTCGGAATGGCTGCGGCAGAACGACCTGATCGCCTATTTCTGCGCGGAATTCGGCTTCCATGAAAGCCTGCCGATCTACTCCGGCGGCCTGGGCATCCTGGCGGGCGACCACTGCAAGTCCGCCAGCGACATGCGCCTGCCGTTCGTCGGCGTCGGCCTGTTCTATCGCCAAGGCTACTTCCGCCAGACCATAGACTCCGACGGCAACCAGCACGCAATTTATACGGATTCGAACTTCGATGATCTGCCCGTTACCCCTGTCCTGCGCGACGACGGCTCGGACGTGAGGGTGCAGATCGATTTTCCGGGCCGCGCGGTTCACGTGAAGGTATGGCGCGTGAAAGTCGGGTACATCACGCTCTACCTGCTCGACACTGACATCGACCCCAATTCCGCGCAGGACCGCGACATCACCCACCGGCTCTACGGCGGTGACCGCACCACCCGCATCGAGCAGGAAATCGTGCTCGGCATCGGCGGCGTGCGCGCGTTGCGCGAACTCGGGCTGAAGCCCACCGTCTGGCATATGAATGAGGGCCATCCGGCTTTCATGGTGCTGGAACGGGCCCGTTCCCTGATGGGACAAGGCCTGAGTTTCGATGCGGCACTGGAGGCGGTTGCCGCCAAGACGGTATTCACTACCCATACGCCCGTGCCCGCCGGCCACGACCATTTCAGCCCGGACATGATCAAGACCTATCTCTCCGGCATGCAGAAGGAACTGGACCTGAGCGAAGAAGCGTTCCTCAACCTCGGTCGGGTCGACGGCAGCGGCGAATTCAACATGACTACGCTCGGCATCCACGGATCACGTTTCCAGAACGGCGTGAGCCGCATCCACGGCGGCGTCTCGGCGCAGATCTGCAGTGGCCTCTGGCCCGAACTGGAACCGGTCGAGAATCCGCTCGATTACGTCACCAACGGCGTCCACGTTCCGACATTCCTGGCGCCGGAATGGGCGGAGCAGTTCGAAAAATATCTGGGTTTCGACTGGTCCAGGCATGCCACCAACAGGGCTTACTGGCAGCGAGTCAACGATATTCCCGACCACCTCTTCTGGAGCGTGCGCCAGTCGCTGAAGTCGCAGATGCTGAGGCTGGTGCGCGCGCGCCTGACGCAGCAGCATTTCCGCAACCGCGGATCGGAAGCGCATCTCGACCGCCTGCTGCGCCTTGCGGACCCGGTCAATCCCAACGTGCTCACCATCGGCTTCGCGCGCCGCTTCGCTACTTACAAGCGCGCGACGCTGCTGTTCCAGGACCTCGACTGGCTGCGCAGGATCCTCGGCGACGAGAAGCGTCCGGTGCTGTTCCTGTTCGCCGGGAAGGCGCACCCCGCCGACGTGCCCGGCCAGGACCTGATCCGGCGCCTGAGCGAAATCTCGCGCATGCCGGAATTCGAGGGCCGGATATTGCTGATAGAAGACTACGACCTGCACCTGGCGCGCCGCTTGGTGTCGGGCGTGGATGTCTGGCTGAATAACCCGGTCTATCCGCTGGAAGCCAGCGGCACGTCAGGAATGAAGGCGGGCATCAACGGCGTGATAAACCTGTCGGTGCTGGACGGATGGTGGGACGAAGGCTACGACGGCCGCAATGGCTGGGCGATCAAGCCGGTGTCCGAAACAGTGGACGACGCGAAGCGCAATTTCGAGGAAAGCCGCACACTGTACGAGCTTCTGCAGGACCACGTGATCCCGACCTATTACCGGCGCGGCGAAATGGGCTATGCCGTGGAATGGATACGCATGGCCAAGCATTCGATCGGCACGCTGCTGCCACGATTCTCGTCGACGCGCATGGTCAACGAATACCTCACCAAGTTCTACCTGCCGGCCACGCGCCAGGGACGCCGTTTCGACGAGTCCGGTTACGACGCGGCACGCCGGGTGGCCGAATGGAAAGCACACATCCGCGCCAACTGGCAATCGGTCAGCATCCGCCGGCTGGATGCGGCGAAGAAAAGCATCGCCTACGGTGAAGCGATCCGCTTAGAAGTGGGCGTCGCCCTCGCCGGGCTGAAGCCGGAGGACGTTGCGGTCGAACTGCTGTTCTGCAAGGAAGTGCCGGAAGACAAGAAACTCCCGGCGCGCTACCGCTTCGAATCCGAAGGCGTGAAGACCGAGCAGGGCGAGCACCGCTTCGCCCTGCAACTGAAGCCCGAGCTGTGCGGCAAGCTCGAGTATCGCATCCGCATCTATCCCCACAACGAACTGCTGACACATCCTTTGGAATTGGGCATGATGCGCTGGTTGTAAACTCGCAACCCAAGCCGTCGTGCCGATCCGGATCAACCGCCTCGACCATTTAGTCCTCACCGTCGCCAGCATCGAGGCCGCCTGCGATTTTTATTCCGGCGTCCTCGGCATGGAGGTGCGGACGTTTGCCGAGGGACGCAAAGCCCTGCACTTCGGCACCTCGAAGATCAACCTCCACCAAAGCGGGCATGAATTCGACCCGAAGGCCGACAAGCCGACCCCGGGTTCCGCGGACGTGTGCCTGATCGCGGCCACCCCGCTGGATCAGGTCATCGCGCACTTGCGCGAATGCAGCGTTGCGATCATCGAAGGCCCGGTCAAGCGCACGGGCGCGACCGGTACCCTCCATTCCGTCTATTTCCGCGACCCCGACGGAAATCTCATCGAAGTTTCGAACTACCTCTAGAAAATCCCGGCTTACGCCTTTTCCGCGAGCGGAATCTGTCCCGGTCTCGTTGACAGTGCCGGAGTCGGGACATAGCATACGCACGCTGAAAGTGGGCAATCCCGTCACTGGCACTTCCGTCCCGGAAAGCCGGCAAACCCGATGCCCCCGCGGTCAACCGCAGCAGTCTGCACCACGTTTCAGTAACGTCGGGACGTGGCTCCCGGCGAATGCGGCACGAATGCGGTCGCCGCCAGGCGGCGACCGATCAAAAAAGAACCAGAAATCGGGAGGAATCATGCGGAATTCCCTTTGGGGCGCCCTGGCTGCGGGCGTCGCAGCATCGTTTTTCGGATTCACGGCCATCGCGGCCGATACGGTCAAGATCGGGCTGATCGCGGAAATCACCGGGCCGAATGCCGAGGCCGGTAACTACACCCTCAACGGCGCGAAGCTTGCCGTCGACGACATCAACAGGAAGGGCGGCATCCTGGGCAAGCAGGTCGAACTGGTGATCGAAGACAACCAGTCGACCAATCCGGGTACCGTGCTGGCGTTCTCCAAGCTTGGTGGCAACAAGGACATTCCGGCCATCATCGGGCCGATCCGCAGCACGCAGACCCAGGCCGCATCCCCCTCCATCGCCAAGCTGGGCATTCCGACCATGATCGGCGGCAGCGATCCCAGCCTCACCAAGGTCAACAACCGCTGGCTGTTCCGTTGCCGCCCCAGCGACCTGTATTCCTCGCGGGTGATCGCCAACTTCGGCGTCAACAAGCTGAAGCTGAAGAAGTGGGTGATCGTGCATTCCACCGATGCGTTCGGCGCGGGCGGAGCAAAAGCTCTCGCGGAAGCGCTCAAGGAATACGGCGTGGAACCGGTTCTGGTGCAGGGTTACACCAACAACTCCCAGGACTTTACGCCCGTCGTGCTGGCGATCAAGAAGTCCGGCGCCGATGTGATCGGCAGCTACATGACCAACTCGCAGGATGTCGGGATCTTCGCCAAGCAACTGCGCCAGCTCGGCGTGACCACGACCTGGATCGGTTCCGCGTCGATCGTCACCGACACGGCGATGAAGCTGGCGGGAGATTCTCTCCACAATACTTACGGCATCGCCGACTTCAATCCCGATGCCAATCCCGCGGCCAGATCCTACGCCGCGGCCTATCGTGCCAGGTACAAGCTCGAGCCGGACGTGTACTCAAGCTGGGCCTTTGACGCGATGAACGTGATTGCCACCGCCCTCAATACCGCGAAAAGCACTCAGGCCGAGGACATCCGCAAGGCCATCGTCGGCATCAAAGGCTGGAAGGGCGTCGAAGGCACCTACAATTTCGACGACAACGGCGACGGCTTGCGCGGCTACAACATCGTCAAGAACGAAGCCGGCAAGGTCACTTTCGTCGAACACATCGATTTCAACAAGTAGCCGCGGGAAACCAGCGCCACCGCGGACGGCAATCGAGCCCGCGGGCAAAGGGGAGGAGGCGCAGTGGAAGCGCTAGCCAATAATTTTCAGGTGCTGTTCCAGGGCCTCGCGCTGGGCAGCATCTATGCGCTGGTCGCGCTGGGCTTCGTGCTCATCATCCGCGCCACCAACGTGGTCAACTTCGCGCAGGGCGATTTCGCCATGCTCGGCGCCTACATGATGGTGGCTTTCCTGGTCGGCGCCGGACTACCCTACTGGCTGTCGTTCCTGCTCGCACTGGCTGCGATGGGCGTCTTCGGGCTGATCTTCAACTACGGCGTCTACTATCCCCTGCGCCATCGCGGCTTCCTGCCGGTGATCATCTCCACGCTGGGCGCGTCGATTTTCCTGCAGAACTCGGTGCTGGCGATATTCGGCGCGCAGCCCAAGCGCCTGGACAACGTCATCCAGGGCGGCATCCAGATCGGATCGGTGTTCCTCGACAGCCAGTATCTGGTGATCCTCGCGGTGACCATGGTCATGGTCGCCTTCCAGTATTTCTTTTTCGAGCACACGCTGCTCGGCAAGAAACTCCAGGCGACCTCGCAAGACAAGGACATGGCGCGCCTGCTCGGCATTCCGGTCGCCCTGATGATCGCCATCACCTTTATCTACAGCTCGATGCTCGGCGGCCTGGCCGGCGTGCTGGTGGGTCCGGTTCTGTTCGTATCGATCGGCATGGGCTCGATCATCGCGCTCAAGGCCTTTGCCGCCACCATCATTGGCGGTTTCGGCGACGTCAAGGGGGCCATCGTCGGCGGCATCTTCATCGGCGTCGTCGAAAGCTTTGCCGCCTACTACATCTCGGTTCCCTACAAGGATGCCTACGCATTCCTGATGCTGTTCCTGGTGCTGGTGTTCCGGCCGCAGGGTTTCTTCGGCGAACGGGTTTCGGAAAAAGCATGACGACCAAGACTGCCAATCCTGGCGAGACCCGCGGCGCCGTACCGCGCACCCGCATGTCGCCATGGCTTTTCCTGGTCATCCCGGTGGCCATCGCGATTCCGCTGATCCCGTTTTTCACCGAGGTCAGTCATTTCGTGCTTTCGATGTTCATGCAGACTACGACTTACGCGATCGCCGTGCTCGGCATGGTCGTGGTGCTGGGTTACACCGGTCAGATAAACCTCGCCCAAGCGGCATTCTTCGGTTTCGGAGCCTACGGCGTTGCCCTGGGCACAGTCACCTACGGCCTTTCGTTCTGGGTTTCGTTCGCGATCGGTATCGGCACTGCCGCAGTCGCTGGCGGCATCCTGGGGTTGACGACGCTGCGGCTGGGCGGCCACTACCTGGCGATGATCACCATCAGCTTCCAGCAGATCTTCGACCTCGTCGCGGTCAACTGGATCGGCTTCACCCACGGTCCCGACGGCATTCCCGGCATCGGGCGACCATCGCTGTTCGGCAAGCCACTCGACGATGACCGCCACTATCTGCTGCTGTGCGCGCTCATCCTGTACGCGATGATTGCGCTGGTCTGGTGGCTGCCGCAGACCCGCCTTGGCCGTGCAATGCGGGGAATTCGCGAGAACGAGCTGGCCGCCGAAGTCGTCGGCGTGCACACGCTGCGCGTCAAGATCACGGCGTTCACGCTGTGCGCCGCGCTGGGCGGCGTCGGCGGCGGACTCTACGCGGGCGGCTTCGCCTACATCAGCCCGGACAACTTCAATTTCACGCGCGCCATCGAATTCCTGTCGATGGTGCTGCTCGGCGGCGTGCAATCTCCTTTCGGTGGCGCGCTCGGTACCACGCTGCTGATCCTGCTGCCGGAATGGCTCAAGGAAATGCCGCCGGCGCTGCAGTTCATCAAGGATGTCTATCTCGCGATTTACGGCCTGGCGGTTATCCTGATCATGGTGTTCATGCCCGAAGGCATCTGGGGCTTGTTGCGCAACACGTGGATGAGATTCCGTTCGCCGCCGCCCGTCGATACCTCTTGGGTGCAGCCGCTGGAACTTGGCATCGCCGTGACGGAAACCACGCCGCTGCTGAAACTCGAGAACGTGCAGAAGTATTTCGGCGGCCTGCGTGCGGTGGACGGCATCGACCTCGAGGTGAGCCGTGGCACCGTGCATGCACTGATCGGCCCGAACGGGTCCGGCAAGACCACCACGCTCAATGTGCTCAACGGCATTTACAAGCCGACGGGCGGCCGCATTTTCATCGACGGCGTGGATGTCAGCCAGAAATCACCGCATGAACGCGCCGCGCATGGCCTCGGCCGCACGTTCCAGAATATCCGCCTGTTCCCGAGCATGTCGGCGCTGGAGAACGTGATCGTCGGCGCCCAGCGCGACAACAATCCGATCGGCAAAGGTCACCGTGCATTGAAGGCGCGGGCAATGTCAGCCCTGCAGTTCGTGGGCATGGCCGAGAAGGCCAATACCATCGTCAGAAGCCTTCCCTACGGCCACCAACGGCTGGTTGAAATCGCACGCGCGCTGGCCGGCCATCCGAAGCTGTTGCTGCTGGACGAACCCGCTGCCGGCCTCAACCAGACCGAAAAAATGGAGCTGGTGGAGCTGCTGAAGAAGCTGCGCAGCGGACACGGCCTCACTATTTTCCTGATCGATCACGACATGGGCCTGGTAGAAAAAGTGTCGGACCGGATCACGGTGCTCAATTTCGGCAAGAAGATCGCCGAAGGCACGCCGCAGGATGTGCTGCGCCACCCGGAAGTGATTGCCGCCTATCTTGGAGAACCCCCCGCAAATGCCGCTACTTGAGCTGAAGAACGTCGCCAGCTACTACGGCAGCGTGCAGGCGCTCAAGAGCGTCAGCCTGCATGTTGAACAGGGCGAAGTCGTCACACTGCTTGGCGCCAACGGCGCTGGCAAGAGCACGACCTTGCGCACGATTTCAGGATTGCTGCGTCCCGCAAGCGGGGAAGTCTGGTTCGACGGCCAGCCGATCCATGCGATGGCGCCGGAGAAAATCGTCCGCCTGGGCATCTCGCACGTGCCCGAAGGCCGCCGCATTTTTCCGGGACTGACGGTGCGCGAGAACATCATGCTCGGCACCTCGAACCGCGGCCGGCTGGCGAAGAAGCAGATGGAAGACGAAGTGGCGCAGATGTTCGAAACCTTCCCGGTCATCAAGCCGTTCGAGAACGCGCTGGGTTGGACGCTGTCCGGCGGCCAGCAGCAGATGCTGGCGGTGGCGCGGGGATTGATGGCCAAGCCGAAGCTGTTACTGCTCGACGAACCGTCCCTGGGTCTCGCGCCGGTCATCGTGCAGCAATTGTTCGCCACGATCCGCGAGATCCATGCGCGCGGCACGACCATCCTGCTCGTCGAACAGAATGCAAACATGGCCCTGTCGGTGGCGAATCGCGGCTATGTGCTGGAAACAGGCGAAATGAAAGTGGAAGGTTCGCCGAAGGAACTGCTCGGCAACGAGGAAGTCCGCGCCGCCTATCTGGGCGGCCACGGTTGACCCGACGGCGCGCTCGCGCCGCTAATTCTCTGCCCCGGCAGGTTTAGACTATTCGCCCGCCATCGCGTCCAAGGCCTGCCCATGAAACCGTCGCGCATGATTCCGGTCCTTCTGCTTCTGCTTTGTTCCCCGGCGCCCGCCCAATCCCTGCCCGAGGAGTTCCGCAAGGAGTGGCCGGACTTCCGCTATCTCGAACCCAAACTGATCCGGGAATTGCCCGCCGCTGTGCGCGCGGACCTGGAGCGTCGCGGCTGCCGGATTCCAAAATTCACAAAATGGGACGGCCCGCACAACGTGATCCAGGGTGCGTTCATGAAGGCCGGCCAGTTGGATTGGGCCGTGCTCTGCGCCGCTGCCGACAAGACGGTGATCCTGTTGTACCCGGCAGGCGCAGCGGAAGCCGTACAACCCCTGCGGAACGAGGACGCCGATCCGCATCGCTTTATCCACGTCGTCACCGCGTTTGTATTGTCAAAACGCGCGTTGCGCGACCAGCAGGGCGAGCTACCCGTCGAGGAGTTCGATCATGACGCCATCGAAGACGGCCCGATAGCAAAAACGGGAAGGGTCATTTACTTTCGCGCCGGGGCATGGACACTGCTTTGAAGCGCATCTGCGTGTTCTGCGGAGCTAACACCGGCGCACGGCCCGCATACGCCCTCGCCGCTCGCGAACTGGCGTCGCTCATGGCCAGGCAGCGCACCGGTCTGGTCTACGGCGGGGGCAATGTCGGCCTGATGGGCATCCTCGCTGACACGATGCTCGAGGTCGGAGGTGAAGTCATCGGCGTGATTCCGGCGTCACTGGTGGCCAGGGAGGTTGCGCATGGCGGTCTTACGGAGTTGCGCGTGGTGCAAACCATGCACGAGCGCAAGGCGCTGATGAATGCGCTCTCGGATGCCTTCATCGCCATGCCCGGCGGCTTCGGCACCCTGGACGAATTGTTCGAGATGCTGACCTGGTCGCAACTGGGGATTCACGGCAAGCCGAGCGGGCTGCTCAACGTCGCGGGCTATTACGATGATCTGCTTGTCATGCTGGACCATGCCGTCACCGAGAAACTCCTGCGCCCCGAGCATCGAACACTATTAATGACCGAAGCCGATCCCGGGCTGCTGCTGCAACGGCTCGGTGCGTTTACGCCCGTAACGGCAAGTAAGTGGGCGGATGCATCCGGGAACTTTCCGTAACCAGATCATCAAACTGTCCGGGTAGGATTCAAACCCGCATCGCGGCCCGTGCGCCGTGCCTTGCTGAACCATTCGAGAGGAATAACCATGAAGAAGACCCTGATTTCCATGACTGCAGCATCCGTACTGCTCGCCGCCGCAGGCTCCGCCATAGCAATCGAGCAACGCCCGTTCCTGACCCTTGATGTCGCCAAGAAAATGGCGGCAGCCTGCGAGGCGAAAGCCAAACAGGAGGGCTGGAAGATGAACATCGCCATCGTCGACAACGGCGGCAGTCTCAAGTATTTCCTGCGCCAGGATGACTCCTTCCTGAAGAGCATCGAGATCGCCCAAATGAAGGCCGGCACATCGGCTGGTTTTCCGTTTTCGACCAAGCAGATCGGCGAGATCGCAACCAAGATCCCGGGCATTGCGTTCGTTCCGGGCATCGCTACATTTGAAGGCGGCCTGCCGATCCTTACCGCGGACGGGAAGCACGTAGGTGCCATTGGTGTATCCGGCGCTTCTGCCGAGCAGGACGGCGTATGCGCGCAAGCCGCGCTCGATGCGGTGAAGAACGACCTGAAGTAAGCGTTGCTGGAGCAAAAAAAGCCCGGCGAGGTTCGCCGGGCTTTTTTATTGGGTGCGCAGGACGCGCAGGGCGGCGCAGGCAGCGCCGAAACCGTTGTCGATGTTCGTCACCACGACACCCGAAGAGCAGCTTGCCAGCATTGCGCGCAACGCCGTCTCACCACCGGTGGCCACGCCATACCCGACCGAGGTCGGCACGCCGATGACCATGCTCGACACCAGTCCGCCAATCACCGTCGGCAGCGCCGCATCCATGCCGGCCACGGCAATCACGACCTTGTGCTTACGGATCTCCTCGATGCGCTCCAGCAAACGCCACAGGCCGGCAACTCCGACGTCGTTGATTTCCACTGACGGCTCGCCGTAGAAACGCAAGGTTCGCGCCGCTTCCCGCGCAACCGCGACATCCGATGTGCCGGCGGCAACCACGGCAACCTGCACCTCGGTCTTCAGTTCGTGGGTTCCACCAAAATAACCGGTACGCGACAGCGGCTCGTAATCGATTGCCAGGCGATGCGTTTCGGACAATCCGTCCAATTGCTCCGGCAGCAACCGCGTGAGCAGCATCCGGCGGCCTTTTTCCTGCGCCTGTTCGAGGATCACGGAAAGATGCGGCACCGACTTCGATGCGCACAACACCGCTTCGTCATGCCCGGTGCGGGCACCGCGGGCAAAATCCAACATCACGTCTTTGTGCAGGGTCATCTCATCTACACCTTAAATCGTTGACACAGAGGACACAGAGGAAAAACAGGAGAGGGCACGGAGAAGGACTGGGAAAGGACATGGCAGAAGAAGTTGGTTCCGCATGCTTACCATAGTTGCGAACACTGATTCTGAATCCCTTTACTTTCTCCTGGTTTTCTCTCTTTTCCTCTGTGCCCTCTTTGTCAACGCCTTTGATATGGTCAAGCAGCGTCACGCTGAAGGCGCACAAGGAAAGCACTGCCGGTACGATAGGGCGCGAGTGAAACCGGGTAGTCGAAGCCGCCGTCGCGGAACAGGCTGCCAACGCCATCCTCGATTGTATTTCGCGCCACGCTGTCGAGCGTAGCCAGCTTCTGTTCGTCCAGTTCGATCACCACACCCTTGGCGCGTACCCGGCAGCGCACGGTTCGCGGTTCGAAGGCGCTCGCCACCAGGCGTTCCGCCGCATGCACGAGTTGCAGCATCGCGGGATCGATCGGGATACCGGTTTCGATTCGGCTCGAAAGGCAGGGCGCGGAAGGAAGTTCGGCAATGTCTTCCAGTCCGAGATGATGCGCGATTGCGCGCACTGTCTTCTTGTCGATGCCGGCATCGACGAACGGGTGCCGCACGCCATGGTTCCTTGCCGCGTTCAGTCCCGGCCGGTACTCGCCGAGATCGTCGAGATTGGTTCCCGCGACGATTTGCGCGCTGGTTCGCGGTACCAGCGCGCCATAGAGATTCGTCTTGCAGTAAAAACAGCGATTGACCGGATTGCTCCGGTAGTCGGGATCCTCGAACTCGCCGGCATCCACCACGGTAAGTTTCCAGCCTTCCCGCGCCGCCATGTCCCTCACACGCTGCGTGGCTTCCTGCGGTACGGCCGGCGACGTTGCATGGAACATCTCCACGCGAGCGCCCAGGCTGCGATGTGCGACTGTCGCCAGGGTAAGGCTGTCCACGCCGCCGCTCACCGCCACTGCCAGCGTTTCGAACTCGCCCAGAGTCTGCGTGAGGCGTTCGAGTTCCTGCAGCACCCCGCTCACTTGCGATCCTTCTTCAGCACCAGTTGCTCGGCTTCGCGTTTCAGGTGCTCGCGCTCCGCGCGGCCGCCAATGACATTGAGCAGGTCGTCGGCTTCCACCTTGGCGGTTTTGCGGCCGGGACGCTCGCTGACCTTGACCCGCACCTGCCGGCCTGCTGCTTCCACGGTGGTGTTCGCGCGCGCCAGCTTCCGACGCTGCATGAGTTGATAGCGCACACCGATGGTCGTGGTTTCGCTGAAGCAGGCATCGAACACACTTTCCAGGCCGGAGATTTCGGCCAGCATCTGGATGCGCATGGTGATGCGGCCCTTCTTGCCAAAGGTCGGCGTCTGCAGTACATCGAGCACCGCGGGATGCGCGCGCAGCTTGTCGAGGGCGATCGCCAGGTCCTCGGGCGTCTGGTCGTCCACTTCGAACAGGATTTGCGCGACTTCGTCGCCGCCTTGCGCCACGCGTACATCTTCGAACACCAGAAGGCGCACCACGTTGCTGATGCCGGGAAAGGTCTTTGTCCCGAAACCCACGCCGGTGCGCAGCAGGCGGCGCGGCGTCCGGTCCGCGCCCTGTGCGCAGACCAGGTATTTGAGAATGGATGCACCGGTGGGCGTAATGCGCTCGCCCTCCAGGCCGTCGTCAACGAACTCGAAACCCTTGAGCAACAAGACAGTCGCCGGCGTCGGAATCGGCAGGGCACCATGGGCGGTATTCACGCGACCGCGACCGAGGGGAAGACTACTGACCGACCATGCGACCGGCGCCAATGAATCGATCAGATAGGCGGCGCCAACGATATCGGCAATCGAATCCCATTCGCCGAGTTCGTGGAAGCTCACCGTATCCACGGTCTTGCCATGCACTTCAGCTTCGACTTTCGCAAGTTCGGTGAATATACCGATCGCGTGCTTCTTTACCGATGACGCCAACGCCGACGCCTGCAGTTGCGCACGGATCTCCCCGAAGCGGGTGTGCGGATGATGCGCTGCCGCCGCCAGTGCCCCGGCCTCGCGCGGCTCGATTACGCGAAAACGCAATCCGGTCAGCGCATGGTCGCGATGCTCGGCAATGCCGACATGGATCTGCTCAGGCAATCCCGCGGCCGCAATAGCGGAGAGCATGCCGTCGCGCAGGTCCGGGAAAGCGTCGAGCACGGCGGCGATGAACATATCGCCTGCCATGCCGCCGACTGCGTCGAGATGAATATGCATTGTCGGGTTTAGGAGTCTGTCAGCCGCGCTCTGCTCTTCGCTTCCGCCTCATGATGGAAAGTCACAAGGCCTCCTCTCTATATTTTGCGGGACAAGGGCACACTTGCGCGGAGCAGAGGGTTGGGGAGAGGGGCGGGGGGCTTGGTCAGGCCGTCGCGTGTTCCTTGTGCTTGCCGAGCATCGGATACAGATTGCCCTTGGTATCAAATTTGAAGGCCTCCGGGCTGCCGACGATTTCGAACAGAGAGGGATTGGCTTTGATGAACGGCAGCATCGGCTCGGAAACCTGGATATCCATGATCTCGAGCGTGGTGGCGATGCGCACGACCCTGGTGTCCTGGGGTTTCACCCGCACCACGGTCTTGACCGCAAGCTGGATCGCTTCCTGGTCGGTGTTCATGATGATCGGGATGGCGCCGCCGTCCAGGTAAGTCGACGTGATGATGTTGGCGTAGGTCTTGGCGACATCGAGTTCCTTGTAGACCTTCATGGTGGTGACGTCGGCCCCGCCGATGCCGCAGGCGTTGCCATGTGTTTCCGGCGTCAGGCCGAGCACCGCGATCTTCTTCACGTACGGCTTCATGTTCCACTCGATCGTGCGGCAGTTGCGGCCGGTGATGTTGGGGTCCATGCCCGAGCCGGAGATGTTCTTGCCGATTTTCTCCACCACGAGCACGTCGATTTCGTCGAACTGCAGGCGCGGCATCAGTTCCTTGGCCTTCGCGAGCAGCACCGGCTCGCGCTCGAAAGTCTGCTCGGACGGAACGATCTCGATGATCGCGGTTTCATCGGCGGCGTTCTCCACCATAGCCACCCCGAACAGGAAGTTCTTCTTGGCGATGATGAGCTTTGCGGTCTTCGGCAGCAACTCTCCAAACATGTCCATGCCGTAGGTGTGCAGCGTGGTGGCGCCGATGATCTTGCCCATGCCGATGGTCAGCATCTTGACGATGCCCGACTCAATCGGTGCGCGGAAGTTGGTGTGCGGCTTGACCCGCGGGATGATCACCACCGCGTCGGCCTCAGCGGCGTTCTTGTCCATGTACACCGGCATGCCGTCGTCGAGCTTGCCGAGTTCGACGACTTCCATGCTCGACTTGATCGGGCAGCCGACGAACTCCTCGGTAATGCCATAGCCCTCGAGTACTTCGCGCTGTCCCTCGGCGGTGGCACCGCCATGGCTGCCCATGGCCGGAAAAATGAAGGGCTTCGCACCCAGCGCCTTGAGTTCGCCGACCACGGCCTTGGCGCATTCCGCGATATTGTTGATGCCGCGGGAGCCGCAACCTACGGCGATGGTCATGCCGGGTTTGACCTTGGCGCGGACTTCGGGGCGCTTGAACTGCTCGGCCACCGTCCTGGTGACACTGTCGAGTTTTTTTGTCTGGAACTTCTGGCGGACATGCACCATCCGCGGTAAGGCAATGTCCAGTCCACCTGCAATATTGACTTCAATGCGATCGCCGATCATCTGAACATCCTCCATGCTGTGGTTTTTGCGCCCGGTGGCTGCGAATGGCAACCGGATTGGGGGTAGGTCAATTTTACTCCAGCAACGCCGCAAGCCCTATCAAGACCGATCAATTCAGTTAATCGCCGGCCGGAGCCTCAGGCGTCCACCAGCGACCGGTAAACCTCCAGATACTGCTTTGCCCGCGCATCCCAGCTGAAGTCCTGCGCCATGCCATACTTCTGCAACTGCCGCCAGAGTTTCTTGTCGTGGAACGCGGTCACCGCACGCAGACAGGTTTGCAACAGTGTGGCGGCATCAAGCGGGGCGAAGACGAAGCCCGTTGCCTGCCGTTTTTTCAGGGTTTCCGGGTTCATATCCACCACCGTATCGCGCAATCCACCGGTGGCATGGACCACTGGTGGGGTGCCATACCGCTGGCTGTACATCTGGTTCAGCCCGGATGGCTCGAAACGCGACGGCATCAGGAAAATATCGGCGCCGGCCTCGATCTGGTGCGACAGACCTTCGTCGAAGCCGATCTGCACCGCAATTTTTCCCGGAAACTTCACGGCGAGCGCCCGGAATCGCTGTTGCAGCAGAATGTCGCCCCTGCCGAGCACGGCCAACTGGGCGGGCAGACGGACCAGGTCTTCGGCCATGTCGGCCGTCAGGTCGTGGCCTTTTTGCTCAGTGAGCCGGCTAATCACGCCGAACAACGGGACCTCAGGCGCGTCTTCGAGCCCCACGCGCACCTGCAACGCCCGCTTGTTGTCCTGCTTGGCGCTCAGCCTGGAGGCGTTGTAGTAGCGCTCGATGTAAGGATCGGTCTCCGGGTCCCACGCATCGGTGTCGATGCCGTTCAGGATCCCTGCAAGCACGTCGTTGCGCCGCGCGAGCAAACCCTGCAGGCCCATGCCTAGCGGCTCGCGCTGAATTTCGTCCGCATAGCTCGGGCTCACCGTGGTGATACGGTCGGCGAACTGCAGCCCGCCCTTGAGGAAGGACATGCTGCCGTAGTACTCGACGCCATCCATGGCGAATGCCTGGGGCGGCAACCCGATCCGGCTCGCGGTCTGCGCCGGAAATATGCCCTGGAACGCGAGATTGTGAATAGTCACCAGCGTGCGCGCGTGCTGCCGGGTGGCATAGTTGTAATTGAGGTACGCCGGTATCAGTCCTGCCTGCCAGTCGTTGCAATGAACGATGGCGGGCCGCCATGGAAACGGAGAATCCTGCGTGGACAGCAGTGCGCCGATGTACGAAAGCAGGCCGAAGCGCAGGTCATTGTCAGGCCAGTCCTTGCCCGATTGATCCTGATAGGGCCCGCCGCCACGCTGGTAGATTGCGCTTTCGATGACCAGCAGCGGTACGCCGGTCGGCAGCCTGGAGGCTATCAGCGTCGCGGGCGGCACGCCGGGCAGCGAGGGCAAGGTAGCCGCCTTGCCGCGGGTCTTGAGCGCATCGAGAACCTGCGGATACCCGGGCACCAGCACGCGAAGGTCCACCCCCATGCCCATCAACGCGCCGGTCAGCGCACCACTGACGTCGGCCAGTCCGCCGGTCTTGATCAGGGGCGCGACTTCGGAAGTCACGAAAAGGACCTTGAGCTTGTCGGTGGGGGTCATTATCGTTGGTGATGCGACGTTCGCCCGTCGTGAATGCTGTGAATATCGTGCGTTTGCGCGCTCTCACGCAGCAATCCTGAGCCAGTCTTTGCGACATTCAAGGCATTCGCGATATTCACGGCGTCTATGGCATTCATCGCCGTTATCCTTCGTGCTGAAGGATAAGGGCACCAAGCGGCGGCAGCGTGATTTCGGCGGATTGCTTGCGATTCATCCACGCCAGCGGCTGCGCCAGGATCTCCCCCGCATTGCCGGAATTGGAACCGGCGTAAAAACCCGAATCGCTGTTGAATACCTCGCGCCAGTTGCCGGGCGCAGGCAGGCCTATTCGGTAGCCGTGCCGCGGCACCGGTGTGAAATTGAAAGCTGCGATGACGACGCTGCCGTTGCGCGCGCGGCGTTCGAACGCAAGCACAGATTGGTCCGCATCGTGGCAATCGATCCACTCGAAACCCGCCTGCTCGAAATCGAGATCATGCAGCGCAGGCAGATCGCGGTATAGCCTGCCCAGGTCGCGCAGCATGGTCTGCACGCCGCGATGCCATTCGATGCCAAGCAGGCCCCAGTCGAGTTCCCAGTCGACGCGCCACTCGCGGCCCTGCGCCAGTTCGTTGCCCATGAAGTTGAGTTTCTTTCCGGGCGAGGCGAACTGCCAGGCCAGCAACAGGCGGACATTGGCGAATTTCTGCCAGGCATCGCCCGGCATTTTGCCGAGCAGGGAGCCTTTTCCATGCACGACTTCGTCATGCGACAGCGGCAGCACGAAGTTTTCGGTATAGGCATAGAGCTGGCCGAAAGTGAGCTTGTCGTGGTGGTAGCGGCGGTGCACCGGGTCATTGCGCATGTAGGCCAGGGTGTCGTTCATCCAGCCCATGTTCCACTTCATCGAGAACCCGAGCCCGCCGATGTAAACCGGACGCGATACCATCGGCCATGCGGTCGATTCTTCCGCAAACGTGAGCGCGCCGGGGAAATCCCGGTGCACCATCACGTTCAGCGCGCGCAGGAATTCGATCGCATCGAGGTTCTCGCGGCCGCCGTACTTGTTCGGCAGCCATTCCCCGGCCTTGCGCGAATAGTCCAGGTAGAGCATGGAGGCGACCGCGTCGACCCGCAGGCCATCGAGGTGGAATTCATTCAGCCAGAAATGCGCGCTGGAGAGCAGGAAGCTCTTCACCTCATTGCGGCCGTAGTTGAAGATGTGCGTGCCCCAATCCTGATGGAAGCCCAGGCGCGGGTCCTCGTGTTCGTACAGCGCGGTGCCGTCGAAACGCGCGAGGGCGAAGGCATCCGTGGGGAAATGCGCCGGCACCCAATCGAGGATGATGCCGACGCCCGCCTGGTGGCAGGCGTCGACAAATGCCCTGAAATCCGCGGGCGTGCCATAGCGGCTGGTAACGGCAAAGTAACCGGTGGTCTGGTAGCCCCAGGACTCGTCGAGGGGATGCTCGGAAACCGGCATCAGCTCGATATGGGTGAAGCCCATTTCCTTCACGTAGGGCAGCAGGGTTTCAGCCAGCTCCCGGTAAGTATAGAAACGCCCGTCGGGATGACGTCGCCAGGAACCGACGTGCATCTCATAGATGTTGATGGGCGCATGCAGCCAGTCGGCGCTGCTGCGCGCCTTCAGCCATTCGTGGTCGCCCCACTGGTAGGCATCTGCGACCACACGCGCGGCGGTCTCGGGCCGCAGTTGGTAAAAACGCGCATACGGATCGGTCTTGACCGTGATGGCGCCGGTGGCCCGGTTGCGGATCTCGAACTTGTACTGGGCGCCGGCATCGAGGCCGGGAATGAACAACTCCCACACCCCGCTTACGCCATGCACCCCCATCGGGTGCGCGCGACCGTCCCAGCGGTTGAAATCGCCGACCACGCTGACCCGGCCCGCATTAGGTGCCCAGCAGGCGAAACTCGCGCCGCTCACGCCATTGCGCCTCTCGATGCGTGAACCCAGGACCCGATAGGCCTGTTCCAACCGGCCCTCGTTGAACAGATACAGATCGTCCGCGCTGATTGCCGGAAGGAATCCGTAAGGATCGTGGAATTCGACGGTCTCCCCCGATTCCCGGGCCCGCAGCAGCACCGGCTGTGGCGGCGCTTCCGGTCCGCTCCAGGCAAACACGCCGTCCGGATGCACTTTGGTCATGGCCGTGAAGCCCGACGAGGTGCGAACCGAAACGTCGGATGCGTAAGGACGGAAAACGTGCAGTGACCAAGCCTTGGCCTCGCGATGCAGGCCCAGCACGCTGAAAGGATCGTGATGGCTGGCCGCAGCCAGCGCATCGAATCGACTTGCCGCAGCGATGGAGGAAACGGTCATGTTGTCTTACCGGAGACGCCAGGGGGCCCTGCACGGAAGTCCGTGACGTCTGGCGAGGCTGCACCTATTATAAGCGGCAGGGGCTTGTTTAAACGGTTTTTTGATGGCACTCAACGGCTTAGAGTCCAGGCCGATGACCCGCCCAGCAACGTTCGCGGCCTTAGTCAGGAGCACAGCGTGTCCAACAAAAATTCGAGTGTCCGTTTCGTCAGCGTTATCACTAAAAACACCTACGCCTTGATCCTCGCGGGCGGGCGCGGTAGCCGCCTGAAGAACCTGACGGATTGGCGCGCCAAGCCGGCTGTGCCGTTCGGCGGCAAGTTCCGCATCATCGATTTTCCGCTGTCGAACTGCGTAAATTCGGGGATCCGGCGCATCGGCGTCGCCACCCAGTACAAATCGCACAGCCTGATCCGCCACATTCAGCGCGGCTGGAGTTTTCTCGACGGCCGCTTCCGGGAGTTCGTCGACATCCTGCCGGCATCGCAGCGCACCGCGGAAGAAAACTGGTACCTGGGCACCGCCGACGCCGTTTTCCAGAACCTCGACATCCTGCGCCCCTACGGACCGGACCATATCCTGATCCTCGCTGGTGATCATATCTACAAGATGGATTACGGCAGGATCCTCGCGTATCACGTCGCCAAGAACGCCGACATGACGGTAGCCTGCCTGGAGGTGCCGCGGGAGCAAGCGAAGGACTTCGGCGTGATGGGCATCAACGACGACTGGCGGGTCACCTCGTTCCTGGAAAAGCCGTCCGATCCGCCGTCCATTCCGGGCCAGCCCGACAAGGCGCTAGCCAGCATGGGCATCTATGTCTTCAATGCACCATTTCTATACGAGCAACTGGCGCGCGACACCCTCACCCAGAGTTCCAGCCACGACTTCGGCAAGGACTTGATTCCTTACTTGGTGCCGCGTTACCGCGTATATGCCCAGAGCTTCGATGAAAGCTGCGTGGGCACCGAGGGCAAGCCGTCCTACTGGAAGGACGTCGGCACGGTAGATGCTTATTGGGAAGCCAACATGGACCTCACCCGCGTCACGCCGGACCTCAACATGTACGATCAGGAATGGCCGATCTGGACCCACCAGGAACAGTTGCCCCCGGCCAAGTTCGTGTTCGACGACGAGGGGCGGCGCGGCATGGCGGTGGATTCGCTGGTCTCCGGCGGCTGCATCATCAGCGGTTCGAAGGTCGCCCGCTCGCTGCTGTTCTCCAACGTCCATGTTGACAGCTTCGGCTCGATCGAGGACTCGGTAATTCTTCCGGACGTCGTGGTCAACCGCAACGTGCGCCTGAAGCGCGTGGTGGCGGACAAGAGCTGTGTGATCCCGGAGGGGCTGACCGCCGGTTTCGACCCGGAGCAGGACCGCAGGCGTTTCCATGTTTCTCCCCGCGGCATCACCCTGATCACCCCCGAGATGCTGGGCCAAAAGGTCTTTCACCAAAGATAACCGCGCATGAACCAAGCACACCTCGACCTGGTGTTCCTGTGGCATATGCACCAGCCGGATTTCCGCGACCACGCGACCGGCGAATACGTGCAGCCCTGGGTCTACCTGCACGCAATCAAGGATTACACCGACATGGCCGCGCACCTGGAGAACCATCCGGGCGTGAAGGCGGTGCTGAATTTCACCCCGGTGCTGCTCGACCAGCTCGAGGACTACGCTGACCAGTTTGCCAGCGGCACGCTGCGCGATCCGCTGCTGCGCCTGCTCGGCCATCCGGATCTCTACCGGCTCGATGCCTCCGAGCGCGAAATGGTTCTCAGCCGCTGTTTCAAAGCCAATCACCACAAGATGGTCCAGCCCTATCCGGCTTATCGCCGGCTCTGGGATTTCTTTGTCCTGACCCAGCAGCCGGGCAGCGCCGGCGAAAGCTACCTGTCGGCGCAGTATCTCGGCGACCTGCTGACCTGGTATCACCTGGCGTGGCTGGGTGAAACGGTGCGCCGCCGCGACCCGGTGGTGCCGCAACTGCAAGCCAAGGCCCAGGGCTTTTCCCACGCCGACCGGATGCAGTTGCTGGAACTGATCGGCCGGGAAGTCAGCGGCGTGATGCCGCGTTATCGCAAGCTCGCCGAGGCCGGCCGAATCGAGCTCACAACCACGCCGGGCCACCATCCGATCGGGCCGCTGCTGATCTCGTTCGAGTCCGCGCGTGAAGCCGAACCGTCCATGCCCTTGCCGAAGTCGCAGCAGTATCCGGGCGGGCGCACCCGCGCCGCCGCCCACATCGCAGCCGCCAGCCGCAGCCACACCGCCCGTTTCGGCGGACCACCGCGCGGGATGTGGCCGGCGGAAGGCGCGATTTCGCAACCGTTCGTCGACCTGCTCGCCGAAGGCGGCTGCGAGTGGATCGCCAGCGGCGAAGGCGTGCTGGTCAACAGCCTGCGCAAAGGCGATGCGGCGTTGCCGGCGCGCGCGGACTATCTCTACCACCCTTACCGGCTGAGCGGCGGACGGGCGGCGGTGACCGGCTTCTTCCGCGACGACCGGCTGTCGGACCTGATCGGCTTCGAGTATTCCAAGTGGCACGGCAAGGACGCCACCGCCCATTTCATCGGCGAGCTGGAAGCGATCCTCGAAGCCAACACCGAAGGCGCGCGGCAGGTGGTCAGCGTCATTCTCGACGGCGAAAACGCGTGGGAGTACTACCCGTACAACGCCTACTACTTCCTCGACGAACTCTATGCCCGGCTGGAAGCGCATCCGCGGATACGAACCTGCACTTTCGCGGACTGCCTCGATGCGCATCGCCAGGCCACACCGCTTCCCTCGCTGGTCGCCGGAAGCTGGGTGTACGGCAACCTCGCGACCTGGATCGGATCGGCGGACAAGAATCGCGCATGGGACCTGCTGTGCGCCGCCAAGCAGAGCTTCGACCTGGTGGCGGCAAGCGGCCGCCTCACGGCCGAAGAACTTGCGCTCGCCACCGGCCAGCTCGCCGATTGCGAGGCCTCGGACTGGTTCTGGTGGTTCGGCGACTACAACCCGGGCAGCGTGGTCGCGCAGTTCGACCAGCTGTTCCGGCTCAAGCTCGCCCACCTCTACCGCCTGCTCAAGCTGCCGGTTCCCACGGAACTGGACGTGGTAGTAAGCCGCGGCGGCGGACAGACGGAAATGCACGGCGCCATGCGCCGCGCTTCCTGACAAGTCAACAACATTGAACGCAAAGGTACGCAAAGGAAAACCAAAGAAGGAATTGTTGCAACGAACTGTTGATAAGATGCAATGCCGAGTTTGTGCATGACAAGAGATCCACATTGTTTTCGGTTTCTCCATCCAAAGCGTTCAGTTTTCCTTCGCGTACCTTTGCGTCCTTTGCGTTGAAAGATCTTCTCGTTTGACTTCCTCAGATGAATAAGAAAGTTTCGCTGCTGTTCGGGGTGCACGCGCACCAGCCAGCCGGCAATTTCGGGCACGTGATCGACGATGCCCACGCACGCTGCTACAAACCTTTCCTGGAAACGGTCCACCGCTATCCGGATTTCAAGCTGGCAGTGCACTTCAGCGGCTGGCTGCTCGATTATCTGCTGAAGCATTTCCCGCAGGACATGGCGAAGCTCTCGGAAATGGTGGCGCGCGGACAGGTGGAACTGTTCGGCGGCGGCGACACCGAGCCGGTACTGGCCTCGATTCCGGAGCGCGACCGGCGCTCGCAGCTTGCAGCTCTGTCCGACCGGCTGGAGGCGGCTTTCGGACAGCGGCCGAGCGGCGCCTGGCTGACCGAGCGGGTGTGGGAATCCGCGGTCACTCCGTCGCTCGCCGATTCCGGAATCCGCTACGTGACCGTCGACGACTACCATTTCCTGTGTGCCGGCAAGCACGCGCAAGACCTCGGCGGCTATTTCAGCACCGAGGAAGGCGGCGTGCGCCTGGACCTGTTCCCGATATCCGAAGCGCTGCGCTACCGGATTCCCTTTTCCACTGCGCCGGATACCATCCGCCATCTCGAATCGCTCGCCAACAACGAATCGCCGAGCACGGCGGCAATCTACTTTGACGACATTGAGAAGCTTGGGATCTGGCCGGAAACCTACCATTGGGTTTACGAAAAAGAGTGGCTGAAGCAGTTTATCGAAGGCGTACTGGCCTCTGAGGTCATCGAAGCGGCGCATTACCGCGACTACGAGAAGCGGCAGCGGCCCCGGGGCGTGGTGTATCTGCCCAGCACGTCCTATATCGAAATGAACGAATGGACCCTGGATGCCGACCGGGCCGATGTCTTTGCCGCGCTGGTGCAGAGGGAGAAGGAGCAGCACCGCTACGAACAAAACAAGCCTTTCCTGCGCGGGGGCATCTGGCGCAATTTCATGTCGCGTTACGCCGAATCGAACTGGATGCACAAACGCATGCTCGAGGCCTCCGCTCGCCTGGCCACGCTCGGCACAGCCGCCACGCCGCGGATGCGGACGCTGCTGCACCTGGCGCAGGCTAACGACGCCTACTGGCACGGACTGTTCGGCGGCATCTATCTGCCGCACCTGCGCCGCGCGGTCTGGAATGCACTGGTGGAACTGGAATCGCTGCTCGACCGGAGCGCACCGCGGCGGGCAACGACCACGGATCTCGATCTCGATGGTCATGACGAGATCTTCATTTCCAGCGACGGCCTGCAGGCAGTGATCCGCGACGACGGCCTGGGCGCGATCCACGAACTCGATGCGCTTGCATTGCGGCACAACTTCGGCGATACCCTGACGCGGCGGGCGGAGCACTATCACCGCAAGATTCGCGAAGGCGGCGAGGGCAATCACACCGGCGAGGGGATCGCCTCCGCCCACGACCGGGTGAACTTCAAGCATCCGGTGTCTGTCGAGGATCTGATCGCTGACCGCTTTCCGCGCGCCTTGTTCATCGACCGGGATGGAGATGATGCGGAACCGCTGCGTTATCAGGTGCACTCGAAGGCCGCTGACCGGATCGCGCTTGCCGGCCCCGGCGTGGCCAAGACGATCTCGGTCTCCGGCGCGAAACTGAAAGTCGAGTACCGGTTCGAAGCGGGTCAGCGGTGGCTGCAGACCGAGATCAACCTCGCCATGCCGAGCTGCGACGGTTTCCTCGGCCGCTTCGTGATCGACGGCCAGGTGCCGGGCGGCTTCGGACAGGCTTTTACCTGGAACGAGCTGACCGCGCTGACGCTGGAGGATGGTGTACTCGGCGGAAAAGTCGTGCTCACCGGCAGCCAGCCGTTTCGGACCGAAGCCGCGCCGCTGCTGACCGTTTCGCAATCGGAGGACGGCTTCGAGAAGATCATGCAGGCGGTGACACTGCGCCTGGCCTGGGATGCGCCGGTACAGTCGCTGACGCTGACCATCACACCGGACAGCGTCACCGCGCCGTCGTGATGCGAATTCAGCCCGGCACGGCTTTCATTTCCGCCGGCATGCGCTATTCTGGAATGGCGATTCCCGATTTCCCGACTGAGGAGGAGGGCAGCATGAACCGAGACGAATACGTGGAGAAGATGAAACGCCAGCTCGACGACTGGAACCTGAAGCTTGCCGACTGGGAAGCCGAAGTGCAGAAGGCACAGGGCACGATGAAGATCCAGTTCGAAGCGCAGATCAAGGCGATGGAACAGCAGCGCGACGAGGCGCTCAAACGCCTGAACGAAACCCGCGACGCCAGCCAGGCCGCTTGGATGGACGTCAACAAGGGCTTCGAGCAGGCCTGGCATGCGCTTCACGAAAGCTTCAACAAGGCCTGGACCGAATTTCACAAAAGGAAGTAAAGCTGCGGATGCGCTGGCCTTGCGGCTGAAAAAGCATCGCACTTTGACCTTGCTCAAGGTCCGCGCCGGCCACAGGCGCAGGATTGCTGGCGATGACGATACAGTTCCAGTCGCGGACGGACGCAGCGCGGCAACTCGCCAAGGCGCTGTCGCGTTACCGCGGGCAGAATCCCCTGATCCTGGCGATCCCACGCGGCGCCGTGGGCATGGGCAAGGTGCTCGCGGACGAACTGGGCGGCGAACTGGACGTGGTGCTGGTGCGCAAACTGGGCGCTCCGTTCAACCCGGAGTTTGCGGTTGGCGCGGTCGATGAATCTGGCTGGGCCTATACCGCCGGAAACGCAGCCTCGGCCGGTGCCGATTCGGCCTATCTGGAGCAGGAAAAGCAGGCGCAGCTGGAAACGCTGCGCAAGCGCCGCACGCAATACACCCCTTCACGTCCGCCGCTCGATCCCAAGGACCGGATCGTGATCGTGGTCGACGACGGCCTGGCGACCGGCGCCAGTATGATCGCCGCACTGCACGCGGTGCGCGCCCGGCAGCCGCAGCGCCTGGTCTGCGCCATACCGGTCGCCGCCCCGGACAGTCTCGATCGCGTCAGGCCGTTGGCCGACGAAGTGGTGTGCCTCGGAGCCCCGAGAGAGTTCTACGCAGTCGGGCAGTTCTATCGCGAGTTCGGCCAAGTGGAGGACGCCGAAGTCATCGCCATTCTCCGGCAGGGCGCAGGCTCGCACAGCGGGGCCAATCCGTGAGTGCCGCCGGCGACCAGCGTGCGGTGTCGATTCCGGCGGGCGAGGTCACGCTCGAAGGCGCACTCGAACTGCCGCCGCAGCCCGACGGCGTGGTGGTGTTCTCGCATGGCAGCGGCTCCGGCCGTCTGTCGCCGCGCAACCGGCATGTGGCCTCGGCACTGCACCAGCTCGGGCTGGGCACGCTGCTACTGGACCTGCTCACGGCTGAAGAAGATCTGGACCGGGAGACGCGCTTCGACATCCGCCTGCTGACCGCGCGGCTCGGGCATGCCGTGCGCTTCGTGCGCCAGCAGGCTTCGACGCGCGCGCTGCCCGTCGGTCTTTTCGGCGCCAGCACCGGCGCGGCCTCGGCGCTGCGAGTCGCCGCGACCCTGCCGGAAGACATCGGCGCGGTGGTCTCCCGTGGCGGCCGGCCCGACCTTGCCGGAGACGAACTGCTCGGACGCGTCAATGCGCCGACGTTGCTGATCGTGGGTGGATTGGACAGCGAAGTGATCATGCTGAATGAATCGGCACGCGACGCGCTCACCCACTGCCAGTGCGAACTGGAGATCGTTGCGGGTGCCACGCATCTGTTCGAGGAACCGGGCACGCTGGATCAGGTGGCGCAGCTTGCCGGACAGTGGTTCTCCCGCCATCTCCGCCCTCACACCAGGGTCCACCTTTGATGCCGACCAGCGGTTCGAGCCGCGCCACTTTCTTCGCCAGTCCGGCCGCTTCGGCGGCATCGACCACCGCGCTCACGTTCCTGTAGGCGCCCGGCGCCTCCTCGGCGACGCCGCGCATCGACGGACTGCGGATCAGGATCCCGCACATGATCAGCGAACTCGTATCGGCAGAACTGCAACTCGCACGCCAGCGCCGGATGGTTGAGGCCCTGCGCGAACCCGGGTGTTATGGTCACGCCGTGGGCGCGGTCCGTATCCTGGAGACGCATATTTCGTTTGTCGTCCTGACCGGGACGTATGCCTACAAGATCAAGAAATCGGTCAACCTCGGGTTTGTCGATTTCACCACCCTGGAGAGGAGGCGGTTCTATTGCGGGGAGGAGATGCGGCTCAACTCGCGACTCGCACCGCACATCTACCTGGAGGTCGTTCCGATTAGCGGCACACCCGAAGCCCCCAGGGTGGGTGACCCGGCGGCACCGATCGAATATGCGGTCAGGATGCGCGAGTTTCCGCAGCAAGCGCTGGCCGACCGTGTCCTGGCGCGCGGCGAGTTGAGCGCACCTCACCTCGACTTGCTGGCTGGACAGGTTGCGCAGTTCCATTCCAGCGCGGCCGTATCGGCCGCCGACGGGGATCCCTGCGCCACACCCGGGGCGATCGCGGCGGCGGCCGAGGAGAACTTCGCGCAGATGCGCGCACTACCGGAACTGGCGGCGAATCTGCCTTTGCTTGAAGACGTCGAATCCTGGAGCCGGCGCGAGCACACCCGCCTGGATGAAGTTTTCGCGCAGCGCAAGCGCGACGGAGCCGTGCGCGAATGTCACGGCGATCTCCACCTCGGCAACATCGCGATTCTCGACGACGTGCCGTGCGTGTTCGATTGCGTCGAGTTCAATGCCGATTATCGCTGGATCGACGTGAGCAGCGAGGTCGCTTTCCTGAGCATGGATCTGCGCGCCGCGCGCCGGCCGGATCTTGCCCGGCGCTTCATCAACGCCTACCTCGAAGCCACAGGCGATTATGCCGGGCTGCGGGTGCTGCGCTATTACGTCGCCTTTCGCGCGACGGTGCGTGCCAAGGTCAACCTGTTTCGCGCTGACCAGCTTGCGCCCGGCAGCGAAGAACTCGGGCCCCTGCTGGAACGTTGCCATGATTACCTTGTGCTGGCACGCAGTTGCGCGCAGGCGGCGCGCGGCTTTCTGATCATCACGCACGGCCTTTCGGGCAGCGGCAAGACCACGCTCTCCGGCACGCTGGTCGAATTGACGGGCGCAATCCGTATCCGTTCCGACGTCGAGAGAAAAAGAATGTCCGGCCTGGCACCGGAACAGCGTTCCGGATCGGTTGTCGCGGACGGCCTTTACTCGGCCGACAGCACCGAATCGACCTACACCCGGCTGCTGGGGCTGGCACAGATCATCCTCGCCGCGGGATATGGCGCCATCGTCGACGCAACCTTCCTCAAGTGCGGGCAGCGCAGCCGATTTCGTGACCTCGCCGCGCAGGCAGGCGTCCCTTTCCTGATCGTGGATTTCACCGCTTCTGAAGAAACGCTGCGCACGCGCATCCGTGCGCGCAGCGAAACCGGAGGCGATGCGTCCGAAGCCGATCTGGCGGTGCTCGAATACCAGCTGCGCACTCAGGAGCCGCTGCAGCCGGAAGAGTCCAGGCAGACGTTTTTCCATGATGCCAACACTGCGTTGGAGAATGCGAAATCCACCGGCAACTGGGACGGATTGTTCCGTCGTCTGTCCCTCGATCCTGCCGCGCCGGACGCGGGGCACAAGTAGCAGATCTGCCCGGCCTGCCTGTCGGGACTCGATTCCTGCAAGTCTGCGTATCGAATGCGTTATTGCTCCGGCCGCCGCGGGTGTCCGCATGCTGGCGCTCACTGCGCTCCGGGGCATCTCGCCTGGCCGTGAACGCTTCCGCAAAGCCCTTCCCGGAAGCGTTGCCAGAGCCTGTTCGCCCGCCGGTTGACCTGTGTCAATTCCGGCATCGGCGCACAGGTCGAGAATGAATTCAAGGAGGAGACGGCAACAGGGGGCAAGCATGGCAATCGGTGAGATTTGCAGTCGCGAAGTGGTGTATGTGCGGCGGGATGAAAACATCAGGGCCGCCGCCGAGTTGATGCGCCGATACCACGTCGGCAGTCTGGTCGTGATCGACGACCGCGAAACCGGGCGCGCGCCGGCGGGCATCATCACCGACCGTGACATCGTGGTGGCGGTGGTGGCGCTCGGACTTGATCCGGAGGCCATCAGGGTGGAAGACGTGATGAGCCGGGAAATGTTCACGGTAGGCGAAAACGCCGGCGTCGCGGAGACCGCCGAACTGATGCGCATGAAGGGCATACGCAGGCTGCCGGTGACCGATCGCGGCGGCGCTCTGGTCGGGATCGTCGCAGCGGACGATCTGCTGTCCCTGCTGTCGGAAGAGATGTCTGCGCTTGCAACGATGGTTTCGCGCGAGCACAAGCGCGAAGCGGCACGCAAGCTCGAATCCGCCCATCCGCGCCTGATGCGCTGCCACGTCAGCGTGGAGCGGCCGCACCGGCACAAGGAGCAGGGCAATCTCTTCAACGTGCGCCTGGCGCTGCACCTGCCGGGCGACGAGATCGTGGTCAATCGTGATGCGCATGAGGACGTCTATGTCACCCTGCGCGATGCTTTCAGCGCCGCAAGGCGGCAGCTTGAGGATCACGCGCGCAAGGCGCGCGGCGACGTAAAGCAACACGCCGGCAGACCGGCGTAGCAAAAAAGGAGAACGGCCATGCCGGGCAAGGAACCCAGGGCGCACGACAAGGAACGCCGTGACCGGCAGATCGAGGAGGTCGGCCACGACCCCTATCACGCGCGCTCCAAGCCACGCGAACCCGCGGTATGCCCGCAGTGCGGCCTGGTGTTCCACGCCGGCCGCTGGCAGCGCCTGGCGCGGCCGGCGGCTGCGAACGAACATCTGTGCCCCGCCTGTCACCGCATCAAGGACGGGCTTCCCGCCGGAATCATCACGCTGGAAGGCGCGTTCGCCGCCGAGAACGCAACCGAGATCCTGAATCTGGTTCGCAACGAGGAAAACCGTGAAGCATCGGACCATCCCCTGCAACGCATCATGGCGGTGACCCGGGAAGACGGCAAGACCGTGATCACCACCACGGATATCCATCTTGCCCGCCGTATCGGCGACGCGGTGGTTCATGCTTTCCACGGCAAACTCGACCTGAAGTACAGCCCCGACGAATATCTGGTGCGGGTGAACTGGTCTCGTTGAAACGATGCCCTGGACCGAAGAGGCCTTCCCGGCGGCGATGCGGTATCTCGACCCGCGCACGCGGCGCAAGGCCGTCGAGATCGCCAATGCGTTGCTGCGGGAAGGATGCGAAGAAGGCTTCGCGATCCGGGTCGCGATCAGCCGTGCCCACAAATGGGTGCGACGCCATCCGCAACCGGAAGCGGACCTCGGCGCGCGCTAGGCGAACCCTCCCGACATGAGCACGCCGCAAGCAGCACTTGCATATGCACCGCGGGGCCTCGGTCTGGCCTATGCGGTGGTCTATATCAGGAAAGAACCGGACGTTTACGGGTGGTGGATCGGCGCCCGGGGCGCCGACATGCACTCGGCCTATTTCCGGCTGGAAGATTTTTACACCACCACCGGGACGGCTTTCCTCGCCAGCGCGGGGTCGGATCTCCAGAGGGGTTGGCAGATTGACCTGACCTCCGGCCTGCCGCGGGACATCGATGCGGTGGCGGTTGAAGCCGGCGTCGTGCGGGAAGTCGAACAGGTGCGGGACCGGTTTGCGGGCGAGTGGCTGATCTTCGAGGCCGACCGGGATTTCGCGCGCGAAGAACAGGCCTACCGCGAAGCCGAACTGGCCCACGGAACATTGAACATCCGCTTCCGCAAACTGAACAAGCTGGACAAGCAAGGCGCCCTCTGGCGCTACTACTCGAAGGATTTCGAAGCCGTGGTCGCCGACTACCTCGGCCACCGCTAGCCGCTGGAGTACGGCAAGGGGTAACCACGGGCTGCATCCCGGAGTCTGCGCATGCCGGTCGTCAACGCCTCGATCGCCGCCATCTTCGAGCAGATCGCCGATCTGCTCGACATCCAGGGCGATTCTCCTGAAAACATCGCAGCATCCGGACCGGGATTGCCTGCGCGTGGAGCGCGAGATCAGACCTTGTCTTTTGCCTCCTCGGTCCGGGCAATCGGTCGCCCTGCCTTCGAATCCGGCCGCCTCGCCCAAGAGCCCCCGCCGCCTACATCTCCATCTCGCCGCCGCCGGGCATGGGCGGCCGCTTCTCGGGGATTTCCGCGATCATGCAATCGGTGGTCAGGATCAGCCCGGCCACCGATGCGGCATTCTGCAGCGCAATGCGCGTGACCTTGGTCGGGTCGATGACGCCCATTTCCAGGAGATCGCCGTAGTCTTCGGTCGCGGCATTGTAGCCATAAGCCCCGCTGCCCTCGGACACCTTGTTGAGCACCACCGATGAGTCCGCTCCGGTGTTGGCAACGATCTGTCTTAGCGGCTCCTCCAGCGCCCGAAGCACGATCTTGACCCCCGCCGTCTGGTCGTCGTTCTCGCCTGCCAGGTCCGCAATCGCCTTGCGCACCCGGATCAGCGCCACGCCGCCGCCCGGCACGATGCCTTCTTCCACCGCCGCCCGGGTCGCATGCAGGGCGTCGTCGATACGCACCTTGCGTTCCTTCATCTCGGTCTCGGTGGCGCCGCCGACCTTGATCACCGCGACGCCGCCGGAAAGCTTTGCCGCGCGCTCCTCGAGTTTTTCGCGATCGTAATCGCTGGTCGCCTTCTCGACCTCGGCACGAATACGCTTGATGCGTTCGTCGATCGCCTTGGGGTCGCCGGCACCGTGAATCAGCGTGGTGTTCTCCTTGTCCACCTCGACCCGCTTGACCCGGCCCAGATCGGCGAGTTTGGCATTCTCCAGCTTGAGGCCGAGCTCTTCGGAAACCACGGTGCCGCCGGTGAGCACCGCAATGTCTTCGAGCATCGCCTTGCGGCGATCGCCGAACCCCGGAGCCTTGACCGCACAGGTCTTGATCACCCCGCGCACGGTATTGACCACCAGGGTCGCCAGCGCCTCGCCCTCGATATCCTCGGCGATGATTAGCAGCGGCTTGCCCGCCCGCGTCATCTCTTCCAGGATCGGCAGCAGTTCCTTGATCGCGGCGATTTTCTTGTCGTGAATCAGGACATAAGCGTCTTCAAGGATCGACTCCTGCTTCTCGCCGGAATTGATGAAGTAAGGCGACAGGTAACCACGGTCGAACTGCATGCCTTCCACCAGTTCGAGTTCGTTCGCGAGCCCCGAACCGTCTTCCACGGTGATCACGCCCTGGCGTCCGACCTTGTCCATCGCCTTGGCGATGATCTGCCCGACGCTGCCATCGTTGTTCGCTGAAATGCTGCCGACCTGCACCACTTCGTTGTTGGTGGTACAGGACCGGGATATGCGCTTCAATTCCTCGACCGCAGACGCAACCGCCTTGTCGATGCCGCGCCGCAGATCCATCGGATTCATTCCGGCGGCGACGTACTTCATGCCTTCGTTAACGATCGCCTGCGCCAGCAAGGTCGCGGTCGTAGTGCCGTCTCCCGCGACCTCGGAGGTCTTCGCCGCGACTTCGCGCACCATCTGCGCGCCCATGTTCTCGAACGGATCCGGAAGTTCGATCGCGCGCGCCACCACCACGCCTGAATTCGCGACCGTAGGGCCGCCGTAACCCTGCTGCAGGATGACGTTGCGGCCGGCGGGGCCGAGCGTCACCTTGACCGCATCGGCGAGTATGTTTACGCCGGCACGGACTTTTTCGTGCGCGGCGTGATGGAATATCAACTGCTTGGCTGCCATGATGTCGGTCCTCCTGTTGGATTCTTTCGCCCGGCGTTCATCCGTTCACTGGGTCATACGAAAAATCTCACCACAGAGACACAGAGGCACAGAGAAAAACGATTCCTTCATTGGCCTGTGCTCCTTGTGCCGACATTCCTGTGCCGGCAAAGTGCATTTCTCTGTGCCTCTGTGTCTCTGTGTCTCTGTGTCTCTGTGGTTGACCTGCTTTGTTCCGGGTCATGCGGAAACCCCCAGCCGAGTCGCGAGATAGTCGATTGCCGAGTCGAGCGTCGCCAGTTTCTGGTAGTCGGCCTCGGACACGTCAACAGCGAGCTTGTCGTGAAGCCGGATCACGACATTGAGGAAATCGAAGGAGTCGATGTCGAGCTGGTCGCGCAAAGGCCGGTCTCCGCGCAGCACGGCATAGTCGCCTTCGGGCGCGATCGAAGAAAGCGCGTCGATGAGCGCGGCACGGATGTCCTGTCGGGTCATGAAAGTTTCTCCGGCTCCAGCAGCAGGCGTTCGAGCGCGGCCAGATACAGCGCACCGCGATGGCCGACACTGGCACGGTGATCGGCGGACAGCGTCACCCGCAGCGTCTGGCGCACCATTATTTCGCCATCGCGGACCCAGGGCCGCGCCAGCACCTTGCCGAAACCGACCAGCGCAACCTGGGGCGGATAGATCACGCCGTAGACTTCCTCGACGCCCTGCTCGCCGAGATTGGTGACGGTGATGGTGGCATCGGTCAGTTCCGAACTTCGCAGACCGCCGCTGCGCGCGCGGGTGATCAGGTCGGCCAGCGCACGCATGATCTGCACAACATTCTTCTTTTCAGCGTCATGGATCGCGGGCGCGACCAGCCCGCCCCCGCGCAATGCAATGCCGACACCGAGGTGGACCGAAGGCGCGACCTGCAGTCCTGCCCCGGGCCAGTGCCCGTTCAGCTCCGGAACCTCCGCCAGCGCCAGTGCCGCCGCCCGGAGCAGGAGCGCCGCGAACAGGACCCGTTCGGCGACCGGGCGACCGGCATTTTCCTGTTCCAGCCAGGCGAGCGCGTCGGTCACGTCGAGGGTTGCGCCGAGATAATAGTGAGGAATTTCGCGCTTGGATTTCGCCATCGCCGCACCGATGGCGGCACGCATGGCGGCCGCCCGGTCGGGTGGCGCGGCCTTGCCCGGCGCCTGTTCGACAGTCACGGCCGGCCGCGCTTGCGCCAACCGCTCGACGTCGGCGAGCGAGACCACGCCGGCGGCGGACGAAGCTGTGATCCGCGACAGGTCCACGCCGAGTTCGGCGGCGCGCCGTCGCGCCGCCGGCGAGGCTTTCACCCGCGCCGCTTCCCGGATGGGGATCGCCGCAGGCGGCGGCACAGCCGGCGCCGCGGTCGGCGTTGCCTTCTTCGGCGCGACGGCCTCCGGCTCGCCTTCGCCGCGCAGCATCGCAATCGGCTCGCCGACCGGAACCTTGGTGCCCGGCTCGATCAGCAGCCGGTCGACGATGCCGTCCTCCCAGATCTCTACATCCACCGCGCCTTTCTGGGTTTCCACCACGGCGACGATGTCGCCGCGCTTGACCGCCTGCCCGGGTTTCATGTTCCACTCGACCAGCGTGCCGTCTTCCATGTCCGCGCCCAGGGACGGCATGCAGAACTCATGCATGGCTCATCACTCCTTTCGCCGCCGCGACAATGCTGGGTATCTGCGGCAGCGCCGCCTCTTCGAGATGACGGGCATACGGCACCGGAACTTCCCGGCTGCATACCCGCGCCACCGGCGCATCCAGTTCATAAAAGGCTTTTTCCATGATGCGCGTGGAAATTTCCGCCGACAAGCTGCCGCTTTTCCAGCCCTCGTCCACGATCACCGCGCGGCGCGTGCGCGCCACCGACTCGAGGATGGTTTCTTCATCCAGCGGCCGCAACACCCGCAGGTCGATGACTTCGGCACTGACGCCGGCCTGCGCCAGTTCTTCGGCCGCCTGCAGCGTCTTGCCGAGCGTGCCGCCATAAGTGATCAGGCTGACGTCCGTGCCCGCGCGCCGGATCGCGGCACGGTCCAGATCCACCGCGCCGGCCTCCTCCGCCAGCTTGCCCTCCATGTTGTAGAGCATCAGATGCTCGAAAATGATCACCGGGTCGGGGTCCTGCAAGGCCGTCCACAGCATGCCGCGCGCGTCCTCCAGCGTCGCCGGCGTGACGATGCGCAGGCCGGGAATATGCGCGTACCAGCCTTCCAGGCTGTGCGAATGCTGGGCGGCGAGCTGGCGGCCGCCGCCGGTGGCCATGCGGATCACCAGCGGCACGCCGACCTGCCCGCCGGACATGTGCCGCAGCGTGGCGGCGTTATTGACGATCTGATCCAGCGCCAGAAGGCTGAAATTCACCGTCATGATCTCGACGATCGGGCGCATGCCGGCCATCGCCGCGCCGATGCCGGCGCCGACGAATGCCGACTCGGAAAGCGGCGTGTCGCGGATCCGCTCTTCGCCGAACTCCTCGAGCAGGCCCTTGCTCACGGCGTAGCTGCCGCCGTAACGGCCGACATCCTCGCCCATCAGAAAAGCGCGCGGCTCGCGCTGCAGCGCCTCGCGCAATGCCTCGCGCAGCGCTTCCCGGTAAGTGGTCCGCTTCACGGAGAGCGCTCCGCCTTCGGCCTTGCCGCGCCGGCATAGACATCGCGCTCCAGGTCTTCGACCGGCTCCAGGGTCCCGACCTCGGCAAATGCCGCGGCCTGCTCGACCTCGGCTTCGATGCGGGACTTGATCGCCTCGATGACGCCTGCACCGAGCGCACCGGCCGCCTCGAGTCGCGCGGTTTGCGCCGCGATCGGACAGTGCTTCTTCCACTGATCGACTTCGGCCTTGGCACGGTACAACTCGGGATCGAACATGGAGTGGGCGCGAAAGCGGTAGGTCTTGAGTTCCAGGAAGTACGGTATGCCCAGTCGCCGCACGGTATCGACCGCGTCGTGCGCCGCCGACCACACCGCTTCCACGTCCATGCCGTCGACGCTGAAGGCGGGCAGGTTGTAGCTCGCCGCCTTGGTACACAGGTCGGTGTCCGATTCAGACCGGCTCAGGGCGGTGCCCATGGCGTAGAGGTTGTTCTCGCACAGGAACAATACCGGCAGTTTCCACAGGGCCGCAAGGTTCAGGGTCTCGTGGAATTCGCCTTCGGCCACGGCGCCTTCGCCGAAGAAGCACGCCGTCACCTGGGGGCGCTTCTGCAGCTTGTCCGCCAGCGCAATGCCTGCCGCGACCGGCAGGCCGCCGCCGACGATGGCATGGCCGCCGTAGAACCGGCGCGAGACGTCGAACAGATGCATGGAGCCGCCGCGGCCACGGCTGCAACCCTCGCGCTTACCGAACATTTCCGCCATCACGGCTTCAGCGGGGACGCCGCGGGCAAGCGCGTGGCCATGCTCGCGGTAGGTGGCAATCACGGAATCGCCAGCGTCGAGCGCGGGCATCACGCCGGCAGCGACCGCTTCCTCACCGATGTACAGGTGCAGGAAGCCGCGGATCTTGCCCGCGCTGTAGAGTTCGGCGCTTTTCTCCTCGAACCGGCGGATCCGCAGCATCTGCTCCAGCAGGGCAAGAGCCTGCTCGCGCGACGGCGTCACGCCCCCGCCTCCAGAGTCGAAGTGTCGCCTTCGGGCAAGCCGAGTTCTCGCGCCTTTAGCAGGCGCCGCATGATCTTGCCGCTGCGGGTCTTAGGCAGCGTCGGCTGAAAATCGATCTCCTTCGGCGCCACCGCGGTGCCCAGGCGCTTGCGCACGAAAGCCAGCAGCTCGCGCTGCAGTTCCGGCGAGGCGGTGAACCCGGCCTTGAGCGCCACAAAGGCTTTCACCACTTCTCCCGCCACCGGGTCGGGCTTGCCGATCACGCCGGCTTCGGCCACCGCCGGATGCTCCATCAGCGCGCTTTCGACTTCGAACGGACCGATCAGGTGGCCCGAGGACTTGATGACGTCGTCCGAGCGCCCGACGAACCAGAAATAGCCGTCGGCATCGCGCCGCGCCAGGTCGCCGCTCAGGTACCAGCCCTCCGCGAAACAACTGCGATAGCGCTCTTCCTCGTGCAGGTAAGTGCGGAACATCGACGGCCAGCCGGCGCGCAGCGCCAGCTCGCCCTGGACGTCCGCTTCGCTCACCACCTCGACGCTGCCGTCGGGCCGGCGGCTGACGATGGCGGCCTCGATGCCCGGCAGCGGCCGCCCCATCGAGCCCGGCTTGATCGGCATCGCGGCATAGTTGGCAATCATGATCCCGCCGGTTTCGGTCTGCCACCAGTTGTCGTGGATCGGCAGGTCGAATGCTTCCTGGCCCCACACCACCGCCTGCGGGTTGAGCGGCTCGCCGACGCTGGCGATGAAGCGCAGGCTCGGATAGGCGAGCCGGCGCGCCGGCTCCACGCCCCCTTTCATCATCATGCGCACCGCAGTCGGCGCGGTATACCAGACGCTCACCTTTTCGCGCTCGAGGATCTGGTACCAGCGTTCGGCATCGAAGTCGGCCTCGTCGACCACGCAGGTCGCGCCGTTGCTCAGCGGCGAAATGATTCCATACGAGGTGCCTGTCACCCAACCCGGGTCGGCGCTGCACCAGAAAATGTCGTCGGGGTGCAGGTCGAGCGCGAAGCGGCCGGTCGCATGATGGGCGACCACGGCCTCATGGACGTGAAGCGCGCCTTTGGGCTTGCCGGTGGTGCCGCTGGTGAAGTGCAGCAACGCCGGGTCGTGCGGATCGGTGGGCTCGATCAGGTAATCGGGGGAGGCGTGGGCGGTCAGCTCCGAGAAGTTCAGGGTATCCTCGGGTGCCGGCGGTGCCTCGGCCTCCGGCACGATTAGGACATGCTTGAGCGAGGGAAGCTTTTGCCTTATTGCGGCGACTTTCTTCGCATAGAGCGACGCGGTGGTCACCAGGAACTTGGCGTCGCCGATGCGCATCCGGGTTTCGATCGGTTCCGGTCCGAAGGCCGAAAACAGCGGGCAGACCACACATCGCGACTTAAGCGCGCCGAGCACCGCGACATAGAGCTCGGGAATCCGGCCCGCGAGCACGAACACCCTGTCGCCCTTTGTGACCCCGAGATGGTACAGGACGTTGGCGAAGCGGTTGCTCTGGTCGCGAAGCTGCCGGTAACTGAAGTCGCGGGTTTCGCCGTTCTTGCCGAGCCAGCGGATCGCCAGCTTGTCGGCCATGGCACCCTGGGCGTGACGGTCCACCGCCTCGTGGGCAATGTTCAACCCGCCGGCGGGCAATCCATCCACCAAGCTGCGCGCGTCCAGCCAGGAGAACGAGGCGCAGGTCTCCTGATAATCCCGCAGATTAGGGTCACCGAACTTCGCGCGGGGCTTTTCGATGATCGTCGGAATTGTCATATTCCCCTCTTAACATTTCACGCTCGCCACTGTTGAAATCTAACCGTTGGCGCAGGGCGGCCATTGACCTAAGTCAAGCTGACTTGGCCTTTGATGCAGGTCAACTCCCGGGATGCCCGGAATGCCTAGAATTACTTTGGTCCAAAAGGCGCCCGTTGTCGGGCGCACCACTGAGGAGGCAATCATGGTTCCAGCACGGACATCGAAAGAAACCGGGAAGGCGAAGCGGTCGCCGCCCCAGCAAAGAGCCGCGCGCAACAAACCAGCGCGGGCCACTGCATCGAAGCATGGCATTGTTTTGGATCCGAAATCCGAATTCAGCGACGAGGGATGGTATGACATGGTGGCCACCGCCGCCTACTACCGCGGCGAGTCGCGGGGATTCGAAGGCGGATCGCCGGAGGACGACTGGTTCGAAGCCGAGGCTGAGTTGCGCGAACAGATGGCAAGGGCAGAGGATACCTACGACATGGTATCGAGGGAATCTCCGGACACTAATCGAAGCGACATCGAACGAAAAGGAGAATGAGCATGGCAAATGTGACACGCTACGACCCCTTCGGAGACCTGGATGACCTGTTCAAGGGTTTCATGCTGCGGCCGGTGCGCATGGAACAGCAGGCGCCGCAGATCAAGATGGATGTAAAGGAGACCGACGACGCTTACATGGTGCACGCCGACATTCCCGGCGTGAAAAAGGAAGATATCAAGGTCGACATCGAGGGCAACATGGTGTCGATTTCGGCCGAGGTCAAACAGGAGAAAGAAGAAAAGAAGGGCGAGCGGGTGATCCGCAGCGAGCGATACTACGGCAGCGTCTCGCGCAGCTTCAGTCTCGCCCATGATGTGGACGATTCCAAGGCGCAGGCCAAGTACGCGGACGGGGTGCTGGAGTTGACGCTCCCGAAGAGAGCCGGCGCAAAGGCAAACAAAATCGTTGTAAAGTAACAACGCAACGAAATAACATCGTAGCAAAATAACCCACGGCGAAATAACATCGCGGTGAAGTAAAGTGGCGCACGGACAGCAGGGCACGAGAGGCCCGGGACACAGTCCCGGGCTTTTTTCTTTGCATCTTCCGCGCCCCTGTCGTCTACGGTACGCTGCCTGTCTTTCAGAAGCGGACGCATACTCGGAGACATCATGACCAGGAAGAAATCACCCGAAGAACTGCGCAGCCACCGCTGGTACGGCGCCCAGGACCTGCGTTCCTTCGGCCATCGCTCGCGCACGCTGCAGATGGGCTTCGCCCACGAGGACTACAAGGGCAAGCCGGTCATCGCCATCATCAACACCTGGAGCGACATCAACAACTGCCACTCCCATTTCCGGCAGCGCGCCGAGGAAGTGAAGCGCGGGGTCTGGCAGGCCGGCGGCTATCCGCTGGAAATGCCGGCGATCGCGCTAGCCGAAGTGTTCCAGAAGCCGACGACCATGATGTACCGTAATTTTCTGGCGATGGAGACCGAGGAGTTGTTGCGTTCCTATCCGGTCGACGGCTGCGTGCTGATGGGCGGCTGCGACAAGACCACGCCGGGACTGCTGATGGGCGCGATCAGCATGAACGTTCCGTCGATCTTCATGCCGGCGGGACCGATGCTGCGCGGCAACTGGCAGGGCAAGACCCTCGGCTCCGGCTCCGACGTCTGGAAATATTGGGACGAGCTGCGCGCGGGCAACATCACCGAACACGACTGGCGCGAAATCGAGAACGGTATTTCGCGCTCGCCCGGCACCTGCATGACCATGGGCACGGCTTCGACCATGACCGGCGTCGCCGAAGCCCTGGGCTTCAGCCTGCCGAACGCCTCGACCATCCCGGCGGTGGACTCGAATCACAGCCGCATGGCGGACTACTCCGGCCGGCGCATCGTGGACATGGTGTGGGAAGACCTGAAGCCGCGCGACATTCTCACCGAAAAATCCTTCGACAACGCGATCCGGGTGCTGATGGCGCTCGGCGGTTCGACCAACGGGCTGATCCACGTGATCGCCATGGCGGGCCGCGCCGGCATCAACATCCCGCTCGAGCGTTTCGAGGAGATCGGCCGCAAGACGCCTTACCTGGTGAACATGCGGCCATCGGGCAAATACCTGATGGAGGACTTCTACTACGCTGGCGGACTGAGCGCATTGCTCGAAGGCATGCGCGACCTGCTCGACCTCGGCGAACTCACCTGTACCGGCAAGACGCTCGGCGAGAACATCGCCGGTTCTAAAATCTACGACCCCGACGTGATCCGCACCCCGGCGAATCCGATGCAGGCCGAAGGCGGCCTGGTGGTGCTGCGCGGCAACCTGGCGCCGGACGGCGCCGTGATCAAGTCCACCGCCGCCGATCCGAAACTGCTCAAGCACGCGGGCCCCGCCGTGGTGTTCGACGACTACAACGACATGGCCAAGCGCCTCGACGATCCGAACCTCGACGTCGATGCCGACTCGGTACTGATCCTGCGCAACGCGGGACCGCTCGGCGGGCCCGGCATGCCGGAGTGGGGCATGCTGCCGATCCCGAAAAAGCTTCTGAAGCAGGGCGTGCGCGACATGGTGCGCATCTCCGATGCGCGCATGAGCGGCACCAGCTACGGCACTTGCGTACTGCATGTCTCGCCGGAATCCTGGATCGGCGGACCGCTGGCGCTGGTGAAGACGGGCGACATCGTCGAGCTCGACGTGCCGGGCAGAAAGCTGAACCTGAAAATCAGCGACGCGGAGATGGCGCAGCGCAAAGCGGCGTGGAAACCTGGCGAGAAAAAATACCAGCGCGGCTACGGCAAAATCTTTTCCCAGCACGTTTCGCAAGCAGACAAAGGCTGCGATTTCGATTTCCTGGAAGGCACGGCGCCCATCCCGGATCCCGAGATCCATTGACCGTCATGAATGCGCTGCGCGTGCTGGTTGCCTGTGGGGTCCTCGCTGCTACAGGCGCGGGTGCCGCGCCCGCGGGCAACGAGCTTCAGATCTACGGCGCATCGATCGTCATCGATTGCAGTTGCGATGCCGGTCCGTCCTCGAATGTTCTGCGAGCCTGGATCCAGGATGCGGCGGATGCGGTGCAGACTTACTACGGCCGCTTCCCCGTGCGCCAGTTGCGCATTGCCGTCACGGGAACCCCGGGCCGCGGCGTGCAATCCGGCATCACCTATACCTATGGCGGTGCATTGATCCGGGTCAGCGTCGGGCGCGACAGCAGTGCGGCCGACCTCAAGCGCGACTGGGTGATGACCCACGAGATGGTCCATCTCACCCAGCCCGAGCTCGACGAGCGGTATGTTTGGCTCCAGGAGGGCCTCGCCACTTTTGTCGAACCCATCGCCCGCGCGCAGGCCGGGCAGTTGAGCGAGGAGAAAGTCTGGGGCGACATGGTGCGCGACATGCCCAAGGGTCTGCCCGCCGCCGGCGATCGCGGCCTCGACAATACCTCGACCTGGGGCCGCACTTACTGGGGCGGCGCGATGTTCCTACTGCTGGCGGACGTTGGCATCCGCGAACAGACCGGCAATCGCTACGGGTTGCAGCAGGCGCTACGCGCCATGCTCGAGGCTCGCGGCAGGGTCAGCAATCTGCGTGACTTGTTCGAAGTGGGCGACCGGGCCACCAACGCCCGCGTGCTCTCGACGCTTTATGAGCAAATGCGCGACACGCCGGTCACGCCCGATCTTGTCCGGCTATGGAAGCGCCTCGGCGTGAAGCTCACGAGCAACGGCGTCGAGTTCGACGACGACGCGGCGCTGGCTGGCATTCGAAAGGCCATCACGGCGCCGCCGGCGAACTGACGTAGTCCAGGAAAGGCTTGGGGCCCTCCCATGGGGGCTCACGTCGGTCCCGGTGGGGCACGACTGGGAATTGTGTTTCTCATGGTTGACAAATATGAATTGTTGTCTATCATGAGAAACACAATGCCTGCCACCGCCCCTCCCATTGCGCGCACTGACCAGAAGCGTCTTGCGCTTCTGGGGGAGCGTATTCGCACCGCCCGCAAGCGCCAGCGGGTGACCGCCGTCGCGGCGGCCCAAGCCGCGGGCCTCTCGCGGGTTACGCTGCATCGCATCGAACGCGGCGAGCCTACCGTGGCCGTCGGCGCCTGGGTCGCCGTTGCAAACGCCCTGGGCCTGACTTTCGATCTGCTCGACGCGAAGGCCGCGGCCGGCATGCCGAAGCTGCCGCAGAAGATCCGGCTTCGCGACTTTCCGCAGTTGAAGAAGCTCGCCTGGCAGTTGCACGGCGTGGACGAAATCTCGCCGCCGGAAGCGCTCGAACTGTACGAACGCAATTGGCGTCACCTGGATCGCGCCGCCCTTTCCGACGACGAAGCGGCGCTGATCAATGCGCTTTCGCGCGAACTCAGCGGAGGACGCCTGCTTGTTTGAGCGCCCGCATCATCGCGACGTCGCGCTTGTATTGCAGTCGCTCGATGCGCCCGCCTTGTCGCAGCGCCACTGCTACTTCGGCGGCGGCACGGCCATGGCGCTGCGGTATGGCGAATATCGCGAGTCCATGGACATCGATTTCGTGGTTTCCGACCTGGCGGGCTATCGCGACCTGCGGCAGATGCTCGGAAACGTGCGCGACTTCCTG